>MDTB01152084.1_pt1 | contig 12084 bp, 17 predicted proteins | sample 811161 | NCBI WGS metagenome assembly MDTB01 (sample SAMN05326650, study PRJNA326480) | marine metagenome | isolation source: seawater | place: Mediterranean Sea | collected 2009 | reverse complement strand
CTTACCAGCATTGGTTGGACCTACAATTGCAATTTTAAAACCTTCACGAATTATCTCACCAACTTTTTGATCATTCAAAATTTTCTTAACCTCATTTAAGACATTCGATGAATCCTCTTTTATCTTTTTTAAATTTTCTTCTGGAAGATCTTCCTCAGGAAAATCTATTTTTGCCTCAACAAATGACAAAATTTTCAATAATTTATCTCGCAACTCATTAAATTTTTTTGAGGATTTTCCTTTCATAATTTTTACAGCTTGCAGTCTCTGAATTTCAGTTTCTGCTGAGATCAAATCAGCTATGCTCTCTGCTTTTAACAAATTTATCTTTCCATTTTGAAAAGCAAGCTTTGTAAATTCACCAGGTTCAGCTAATCTACAATTTTTCATTTTTGAAATCTCGTTTTGGACAGCCAAAACTACAGCTTTCCCCCCATGTACATGAATTTCTGCCATATCCTCACCTGTATAGCTCTCAGGGCCTGGAAACCATATAATTATACCTTCATCGATCAGCTCAGAAGTGTTGGTATTGTTTATTTTTCTAAGGGTGGCGACTCTTGGTTCTGGGATTTCTTTACCAGTAAGAGATTTGATTACTATTGGTGCCTCAACACCTGAAATTCTGATTATTGCTACCCCAGAAACGCCTGGACCAGAAGATAGGGCATAAATAGTCATAAAATATTATAACTTTTATTCTACAATATTGGAAAACTTAATTAAGCTGGTTTGTTCATTGAATTAAAGAACTCAGCGTTATTTTTAGTGTCTTTTAGCTTAGAGCTTATAAATTCAATTGCATCCATAGTACCCATTGGGGCTATAATTCTTCTCAAGACGTTCATTTTTTGTAAATCGTTTTTATCAAATAGTAATTCTTCTCTTCTAGTTCCCGATTTTGTGATATCTATGGCTGGGGAAATTCTTTTATCAGCAATTTTTCTATCCAATACAGTTTCGCTATTACCTGTTCCTTTAAATTCTTCAAAAATTACTTCGTCCATTCTACTTCCTGTATCAATTAAAGCTGTTGAAATAATTGTTAAAGAACCACCTTCTTCTATATTTCTTGCTGCACCAAAAAATCTTTTTGGTCTTTGGAGTGCATTGGCATCAACACCTCCAGTTAAGACTTTACCAGAGCTTGGAATTACAGCATTGTATGCTCTGCCTAATCTTGTGATTGAGTCTAATAATATTACCACGTCCTTTTTATGTTCTGTTAATCTTTTTGCTTTTTCAATAACCATCTCAGCAACAGCCACATGCCGTTGTGCTGGCTCATCAAAAGTAGAACTTATAACTTCACCTTTTACAGTTCTTTGCATATCAGTTACTTCCTCTGGACGCTCATCAATTAACAATACTATTAAGTAACATTCTGGATAATTTTTAGCGATTGAATTAGCGATACTTTGAAGAATCATTGTTTTTCCAGCTTTTGGAGGAGATATTATAATTGATCTTTGACCTTTACCAATGGGGCTAACAAGATCTATTAACCTTGGTGTTAGGTCAGGTTTTTTCTCAGTTTTTACCATCTCAACTTCCATTACAAGCTGCTTATCTGGATATAGAGGTGTTAAGTTATCGAACGCTATTTTATGCCTAGATTTATCTGGTTCTTCAAAATTAATCTTACTTACTTGTAATAAAGCAAAGTATCTTTCACCTTCTTTTGGAGCCCTTACTGGGCCCTCCACAGTATCTCCGGTTCTCAAACCAAACTTTCTTATTTGACTTGGACTTACATAAATATCATCAGGACCAGGAAGATAGTTCGACTCCATTGCCCTTAAAAAACCAAAACCATCTTGTAATAGTTGCAGAACACCTGCTCCTGTGATTTCCTCTTTTTCAGCTACCTTCTTAAGAATAGCAAAAAGAATTTCTTGTTTTCTTAAAGTGCTTGCATTTTCGATACCCAATTCTTCTGCTTGAGTAATAAGTTGTTCGGACGATTTGAGTTTTAATTCTTGTATGTTCATGATTTAATATTATTAAGGACTTAATAATAAGCCTAATGTATACACTATATTAAAAAATTCAACCCTAGATTGGCTTAAAAACTACGATAAAAACTATAAAAATTAGCAGTAAAGTGGGTATTTCATTAATATAACGATAAAATTTGGAAGTTTTTTTATTCTGGTCCAATTTAAATTGGGTAAGAAATGATCCAAGATAAAAATGATAAACAGTTAAAAATAGAACTAAAATGAGCTTTAATTTAAGCCAGAGACTAGCTAATTGTTCAAAACCCACTTCATGAATTAAAACTAGACCAAACAACCAACTTAATAGCATGGCCGGTGTCATTATATAATAAAACAACTTTCTTTCCATTGTTTTAAAAACACTAGAAACTATTTCATTATTATTTTCAGAATGATAAACAAATATTCTAGGAAGATATAAAAGACCAGCCATCCAAGAAATTACGGCTATTAAATGTAAACTTTTAAATAATAAGTAACTATTCATAATTTATACATGGACATTTTTTAAATTGATTTGGACATTGTGTTTTAGGAGGAAAAATCTCTCCATTGAAATTATATTCTTGTTTATTGATTATTAAATTAGACATTGCTTTTATAAAATTTTCATTAATTCCTAATGCTGGTACTCTAGAATAATTTTTACAACCATTTTTATCTGCTAATTCTTTGTATTCAATGTCTAATTCAACTAAAGTTTCTGAATGTTCCGAAACAAAAGCGATGGGAACTAAAACTATATGTTTGCCCAACTTTGAATTTTCGACAATTATATCTTCTGTGGAAGGACCAATCCATTTTAAAGGTCCAACACGACTTTGATAACTCAATACCCAGTCTAAATCTTGGATATTTAGTGATTTGACAATTTTGTCGACAGATTGTTCTACTTGCCACTGATATGGGTCTCCTTTTTTAATATTTTTTTCAGGCAACCCATGCGCGGAAAATATTAATTTAAAATTATTTAAATCTATAATTTTTTTAACAATTTCATTTTTGTGTGCTTCAATAAAGTTTTTATCTGTTGGATAACAACAAATAGTACTTGTTTTAACCCTAAAGTTATTTTTTTTACAAACATCATTCCACTCTTTTATAGATGAGCCTGATGTTGCTGCAGAATATTGAGGATATAGTGGCATTAATATTATTTCTTCAGGATTAAAATTAATTACCTGATTAATCACATTTTCTGCTCTTGGGTGCCAACATCTCATTACTATAAAACACTTGTATTCTGAATCCTTATCGTTTTTATTAAGACTTTGTTCTAAAGAAAAAGATTGTTCTTCAGTTAATTTTAGAATAGGTGAGGAGCCTCCTAATTCTTGATAAATTTTTTTTGCTATAGGGGCTCTTCTATTGGCTATTAGTTTAGCCAATGGATATCTAATAAAGCTAGGTAGATTTAAAATTGCTGGATCGTTAAATAAATTAAATAAAAATGGTTCAACATTCTCTAATTTATCAGGGCCACCTAAATTAAATAATATTACAGCTTTTCTCATTTAATAATCTTTTACAGTTTTGACTAAGTAATCCATCATATTTGGATCTGTTTCTGGTAACACACCATGACCCAAATTAAAAATGTAAGGGTGATCTTTAAAAATATCTAAATATTTAATTATATTTTTTTTTAAATCTTCTTTATTAGTTAGTAATATTTTTGGATCTAGCCCACCTTGAATAGGTATTCTTATTTGCTTACTTATTTTTATCGGATCAACCTCATAATCGATGCAAATAACATCTGGTTTTACAATTTCACAATAATTTTTATAATCCTTAATGCCCCTTGGAAAACAAATTACAGGAATATTTAATGATCTAACATAATTAACTAAATTATTCGTCGGTATATAAACATAATTGGGTAAGTCTTTTTCTGGTAATAATCCTGCCCAACTATCAAAAATTTGTATAACTTGAGCACCGTTTTCAATTTGATTTTTAATGTGAACTTTTAAAAATTTTTCAATGATAATTAATAGTCTATTTATTAAAAATTCATCTTTAAAAAAGTCCTCTTTTAAATTTAATTTAGGTGATTGTTTATTGATCATATAGACTAGTAAAGTCCACGGTGCTCCAACAAAACCAATAGTATTTTTGTTTTTCAACAATTTATTATTATTTACTGATTTTATAGCTTTATAAATTGGATATATCTTTTCAACAAAATCAATTTCGTCAACTTTAGAAATCATATCTAAATTTAACTCTCCTAAAATTGGGCCAAGATTTTTTTTAAATTCAACTTTTTGATTTAAACCATACGGCAACATTAAAATGTCTGAAAAAATAATAGCCGCGTCGAGTTCAAATCTCTTTAGCGGTTGTAAAGTTATTTCTGAAGACAATTTTTCATTTAAACATAATTTAATAAAATCAGGATTTTGCTTTCTAATCTCCCTAAATTCAGGTAAGTACCTTCCAGCTTGTCTCATTATCCATATTGGATTAATACTAGTTTTTTTATTTATTATTACTTCATAAATTGGTGTCATATTAATATATAAATATAAGTGATAGTATTATTAGTATAGTGTGTGGATAACGGTAATTAAATTTAATACACATTTTATTAACTTTTTGTAAACAAATAAAATTTTAATTTATATTAATATATAAGTAAAATTGAAGCTGATTAACAATTTATACAAATAAATGACTAAAAATATACAAATGTTTATATTTGTTAATAAAAACCTTGTTTTACAATATAAGTTTAAAAATATTAAAATTGTTTTATATGATTTAAATAATACAAAGTTATTAACAATTAATACATGACTAATACATATCAAATATACTTAATTTCAGATTCAACTGGAGAAACATTAGATAGAATTTTTACGGCTATAAAAGCTCAATTTAAAAATATTGAGTATAAAGTTCATACATTTTCTTTTACTAGAACAGAAAACCAAATTTTGAGAATATTATCTGACGCAGAAAAGAATATTAACTCTATTATATTATACTCAATAGTTGATAGTAATTTAGCCAAGCATCTTGCAAAAATTAGCAATGAAAAAAGAATTCCATGTTTTGGTGTTTTGGGTGATTTAATCTTAAGTTTTTCAAAGCTTCTTAATCAGAAAGCATCACATGAACCAAGTGGCCAATATGCTCTTAACGATGAATATTATAAAAGAATTGAGGCCATTCAATTTACAATGAACCATGATGATGGAAATCTTGTTAAAGAAATAAATAAATCAGATATTGTTTTATTGGGTGTAAGTAGAACAAGCAAGACACCAACTTCCATTTATCTTGCTAATAAAGGCCTTAAAACATCCAACATTCCATTAGTTAATAAAAATTCAATACCAAAAATATTAAAAGATAATCCTAAAATTACATGTGTTATAGGCTTAAGTACAGAACCAGAAAGACTTGTAGATATTAGGAAAAATAGGATGAGTTCAATAAAGGAAACTGAAAATAAGTCTTATGTGGATTTAGAAAAAATTAAAAAAGAAGTGGATGAAGCCAAAAATACTTTTAAAAAATATAAATGGCCAATAATTGATGTTACGAGAAAGTCCGTCGAGGAGACCGCTGCTTCAGTAATTAAAATATTTGAAATTTATAAACAGAATGGTTGATATAATTCTTGCATCTAAAAGTAAGGTTAGAAAAAAAATACTCGAAAGAAATGGTATATCTGTAATAGTCGAGCCATCCTTTGTTGATGAAGATATAATTAAAAAAGCATTGTTAAAAGATGATGCTACACCTGAGATAATATCAAAAAATTTAGCTGAGATTAAAGCGAATAGAATCAGTTTAAAAAAAACTAATAATTTAGTTTTAGGAGCCGATAGTGTAATAGATTTAAATGGTGAGTTAATCTCTAAGCCTGAAAATAGAGATAATGCGCTTAAAATATTAAAAAAACTAAATGGAAAAGAACATTACTTAATAAGCTCTGTTTGTATATCCAAAAGTGGTTCTATGATATGGAATTATACCGATAAAGCAATTTTAACGATGAAAAATTTAACTGATAAAGAACTTGAGATTTATTTAGCAAAAATAACTGATGAAGCTTTATATGCTTATAATGTTTATCAAATAGAAGGAGAGGGTAGAAATTTGTTTTCTAAAATTGAAGGTGATGAGAATACAATAATGGGTTTGCCAATTAAAAAAATTAAAGAATATTTAAATAGTCATAAATGAAAAAATATTTAGTAATAGGTAACCCAATAGAACATTCACTTTCTCCAAAACTACACAATTTTTGGATTAAAAATCACAAAATAAATGCAATATATGAAAAAAAAAAAATTAGATAATAATGAATTAGAAAAATTATTTTTAGAGATTAGAGAAGAAAAAATTTCTGGAATTAATATAACAGTGCCATTTAAAAATTCAGTTATACCTTTCATTGATCTGTTATCTGATGAAGCTAATCAAACTCAATCTGTAAACACTGTTTATTTAGAAAACAATAAAATCATTGGTCATAATACTGATATAGATGGATTTAAATTAGGAATTAAGAATTTAAATTTTGAAGTCGAAGGAAAAAAAATTTTTATATTAGGTGCTGGGGGCGTAGTACCCTCAATCATATCTGCTCTAAAAAAGATGAATGTATCCCAAATAATTTTGTCTAACAGAACCAAGGAAAAGGCTGAAAACTTAAAAGTATTATTCAAAGATTTAAAAATAGTTAATTGGGGAGAAGTGCCAACTTTTGATATGATTATTAATGCAACAAGTCTTGGTTTAAATATTAATGATAAAATTAACTTAGATTTTTCAAAGATTAAAAAAGGCAAGTTTTTTTATGATGTAATTTATAATCCTAGTTTAACTTCCTTTTTAGAGCAGGGCAAAAGATTAGGACATAAAATTGAAAATGGTAAAATGATGTTTATTTATCAAGCCTACTTGGCTTTCAAAATTTGGCATGGAATATATCCAAACATTAATGATGAAATAATTGATCTTTTAGAAAAATGATAAAGATAGGAGTATTGGGCGATATTGGTTCTGGCAAAAGTTTTGTTGCAAAAAAATTTGGTTATCCAGTTTTTAATGCAGATCATGAAGTTCATAAAATATATAAAAATGATTTTAGAGTTTTTAATAAACTTAAAAAAATTCTGCCTCAACATATTCATACTTTCCCTATAAAAAAAAATGAAATTTCAAAGGCAATATTGAGAGATAATCGAAATTTGAAAAGAATAGTTGAAATTGTTCATTTGGAAGTAAGAAAAAAAATGAAAATTTTTTTTAATAAAAATAAAAGAAAAAAAATTGTTGTTTTAGATATTCCTTTATTATTAGAAAATAAATTAGTGCAAAAAAAAGATATATTAGTTTTTGTTCATTCAAAAAAAAAAGATATTTTAAAAAGACTAAAAAAAAGAGAAGGTTTCAATTCTAAATTAATAAAAATTTTTAAAAAGATTCAACTACCACTTGATTATAAAAAGAAAAAATCTCATTTTATTATCAAAAATGATTTTACTGAAAAAACAGTTAAAAAATATGTTAAAAATATTCTAAGAAAAATTAAATGAAAGAAATAGTTTTAGATACAGAAACAACGGGCTTGTCCGTTAAAGATGGGCATCGTTTAGTAGAAATTGGATGTATAGAATTGGACAATCTAATCCCAACCGGAAAAAAATTTCATTGTTACTTAAATCCAGAGAGAAAAGTTTCTGAAAGTGCTTTAAAAGTTCATGGTTACACAGATCAATTTTTATCTAAGCAAAAAAAGTTTATAGAAATTGTTGATGATTTCCTTGAATTTATCAAAGAAAAAAAATTAATAATACACAATGCAGAATTTGATTTATCTCATATCAATAACGAATTAAAAATTTTAGGAAAAAAAGAAATTAATAACGAAATTATTGATACTCTGGTTTTAGCTAGAGATAAATTTCCAGGCTCATCTATAAATCTTGATGCGCTTTGTAAACGTTTTAGAATTGATAATTCAAAAAGAACTCAACATACTGCATTAATTGATTGTGATTTGTTAACTAAAGTTTACATAAATTTAATTGATCAAAAGGAACCAAAGTTGAATTTTCAAAATTTTGATGATGAAAAAGATATTAAAAATAATACAGAAAATAATTCATATTATAAAAAAATTGTTAATATTTCAGATGCTGAACTTAATGCTCATAAACAATATTTAAAATCTAATTTGAAAAAGAATTTTTTTAGTTAAATCTTTCATTATATAACTTGTTAAAATCCACTTTTTTTTCAAGTTTTATATTTGGATGTCCAGATGCATGAACTAAATTTAAAAAAGTTTTTTCTAAATCAGGATATATAACAGTTGGAACATCACATAATATTATTCTTTCCAAGTCTTTTTTTTCTTTGATATCGTCATTTACTCTTATAATTGTTGAATATACTATTTCGTAATAAGATTTTTTTTCATTAGGCTCTTTATCTTCAAATTTTAGAGTTGTATTGACTTCAATTAATTTATTTTTTAGCGCTTTAGAGGTGATATCAATGTTAAGTTGATATTTAGAAATATTATCTTTTACAAATAAAAATGTTTCGATATCTGGAGTTTCACTAGACACATCTTTAATATATTTTGCTAAAATTTTAAATTTTTCTGTCATTATCATCCTCTATATCTTCAAATTCACCATCTATAAATTGATTTTTTTTCTCTGACTTATTTTGAAAATTTTTTGAAATCTTCTTTAAAATTAGTTTTCTAGTAATTGGAAATATGAAAAGAAATCCAAGAATATCAGTAGCAAATCCTGGGATAATTAATAATAAGGCAGCAAAAGCAATAGCGGCACCAGAAATTAATTCGTATGCTGGTATTTCATTTTTGATTAATTGTTTAAATCCAGATTTTAATGTATTCAGACCTTCGTATCTTGCATAGAATACTCCTAAAATAGCAGTTAAAAATATTAACAAAATTGTATTAAGGGCACCTATCTGAGATCCAATTTTGATAAATAAATAAATTTCAATAATTGGTACTAAAATGATTGATAAAAGTACTGTGTTCATTTGTCTTTAATGTAATTGTTGGTTGAAATTATTCAACAGAGTAATTACTATTATATAATGAATTATAGTTTTGAGTACATTGACATCATTTTACTTGCAATGATTGCTGGCTTTATATTTTTAAGATTAAGAGGTATTTTGGGAAAAAGAACAGGTTATGAGGGAAAAACAGCACCTCAGTTCCAAGAAGTTTTAAAGAATATTCAATCAAAAAATAACTTAAAAAAAACAGAAACTTTTGATGAAAATGCTCAAAAAGATTTTCTCAAAGGAGCTAAGATTGCTTATGAAACAATAATTACTGACTTTAGTGACAGTGATAATAAATTAATAGAGAGTAAACCTTTATTAAGCCAAAAGATTTTTGAACAATTTAACCAAGCCTTACAGGATAGAAAAAAAAGAGGTCATTTTGCAGAAATTACTTTTATAGGAGTGAATTCAGCAGACATTAAAGAACATAAAAAAGTAAATAGTATTTTACAAGTTACAGTTAATTTTGTTGGAGAGGTAATAACTTGTATCAGAGATAAGGATAAAAAAATTATATCTGGCGATCCAGAAAAAATTAAAAAAATTTATGATACTTGGATTTTTTCTCGAGACACAAAATCAAAAAATCCTAATTGGCAGTTAGTAGAGACTCTAAATTAATTGAATAGTAAGATTTCAAATAAAGATAAAAAAGACTGGGAAAATTTTTTATCAAGCAAAGACCGTATTTTAGATAAAGACAATAAGAACACGGAAAAAAAAATACTAAAAAAATTTTCCTTTGATTTACACGGTTATTCGCTTAATGATGCTAATAAGAAAGTGGAATATCTTATTAATGATTGTTATCAAAAAAATATAAATAAACTTATTTTGGTTACTGGTAAAGGATTACATTCTCAGAATGAAAAAAATCCATATGTATCAAAAAATCTCGGAATTTTAAAATATTCTGTACCTGAATATATTCAAAATAATAGTGATTTAATGAAATTAATAAACAATATTGAAGAAGCTAATATTGAGGATGGTGGAAGTGGTGCACTGTATATATATATAAAAAAAAAACTATAAAATGAATTTCGATAAGTCAGTATCTTTAACAAGATTATCAAGATTCTTAGTAATATAATTTTTATCTATAATTATTTTTTCTCCAGATCTGTCCGTTGCAGTAAAACTTATTTCATCTAAAATTTTTTCAATAATAGTGTGCAATCTTCTAGCACCAATATTTTCTACAGTTGAATTAACTTCAGATGCAATATTTGCTATTGCATCAATACCGTCTTCAGAAAACTCTAGATCAACATTTTCAGTTTTTAAAAGGGCAATATATTGTTTGATTAAACTATAATCTGGTTCTTTTAAAATTCTTTTGAAATCATCACTAGTTAACGCCTCTAATTCAACTCTTATTGGAAGTCGTCCTTGTAACTCAGGCAATAAATCAGAAGGTTTTGCTAATTGAAATGCTCCTGATGCAATGAACAAAATATGATCTGTTTTAATTGGTCCATATTTGGTGTTGACAGTTGTTCCCTCTATTAAAGGTAACAAATCTCTTTGCACACCTTCTCTTGAGACATCACCTCCAACTCTATCTGTTCTTCCAGAAATTTTATCTATCTCATCTAAAAAAACTATTCCATTATTTTCAGTTGAAATTTTTGCAGCTTTAATAATTTTATCTTGCTCAATTAATTTATCAGACTCATCGTTAAGAAGGATTTCATGAGATTCTTTTACTGTCATTTTTTTCTTTTTTTCTTTAGCACCCATAGATTTACCAAGCATTTCACCAATATTAATCATTCCAACATTAGCACCAGGCATTCCAGGTATCTCAAACGATGTGCCGCTATTTCCTACATCGCTGACAGCAATTTCTATTTCATTATCATCTAAATCACCATTTCTTAGTCTTTGTCTAAAACTTTCTCTAGTTGCTGCACTCGCTTTTTTCCCAACCAATGCATCCAGAACTTTTTCTTCTGCAAGTTTTTGTGCTTTAGCTTTTACTTCTTTTCTTTTTTTGACTTTTTCCATTGAGATAGCAATTTCAACCAAATCCCTTACTATTTGCTCTACATCTCTTCCAACATAGCCCACTTCAGTAAATCTAGTGGCTTCTACTTTTACAAATGGAGCCTCAGCTAATTTTGATAATCTTCTTGATATTTCTGTTTTACCAACACCAGTTGGGCCAATCATTAAAATATTTTTTGGCAAAACTTCGTTTTTCATTTCACCCTTAAGAGCTTGTCTTCTCCATCTATTCCTTAATGCAACTGCAACAGCTCTTTTTGCTTTGTTTTGTCCAACCACAAATCTATCTAGTTCAGAAACTATTTCTCTCGGTGATAATGAACTGCCCAAAAAAGTTTCCTTAGAGGAGTCTTTGTCTTTAGGGTGTAATTGTGTAACGTTTGATTTATCCATTATATTTTTTCAATTTTAACATTGTTGTTTGTAAAAACGCAAATTTCAGCTGCTACTTCTATTGCTTTTTTTGCAAGCTGTTCAGCATTCATATCTGTTCCCATTAATACTTTACCAGCAGCTAGAGCATAGTTTCCACCTGAACCAATACCAATTACGTCACCTTCAGGCTCTAGAACATCTCCTGTGCCAGAAATTATATAACTATTTTTTTTATCACCTACTGCCATTAAAGCTTCAAGTCTTCTTAAATATTTGTCTGTTCTCCAATCTTTCGCTAGCTCAACAGCAGCTCTAGATAAATTACCTGCGTGTTTTTCTAATTTTGCTTCTAATCTCTCAAATAAAGTAAGTGCATCTGCAGTTGATCCGGCGAATCCAGCTACAACACCTCTTTTTTCAATTTTTCTAACTTTTGAAGCAGTACTTTTAACAACAGTATTTCCCATACTTACTTGTCCATCTCCTGCCACAACTACCTCATTATTTTTTCTAACTAATACAATTGTTGTCATGGCTTATAAATGGATACTAATTTCAATAGTTCAAGACCAGGTTTAGTATTATTGCCATAATTGAATAATATATGTATACCTGTTTT
>MDTB01058297.1_pt1 | contig 12084 bp, 12 predicted proteins | sample 811161 | NCBI WGS metagenome assembly MDTB01 (sample SAMN05326650, study PRJNA326480) | marine metagenome | isolation source: seawater | place: Mediterranean Sea | collected 2009 | reverse complement strand
TTATGTATTATATTATATTATATTATAATATATATGAGTGATATAGAAAATATAGAAAAATTATCACCGATAGAAAGTAAACTATTACATAAAAGTGTTGAAAAAGCAGAACAAAAAATAACAAAAAAAATAATAAAACAAAGAAAAATTACAGATATAATGAAAATAGTTGAAAATTTTATAAGAGATAAAGAATTAATTTGTTATGGAGGAACTGCTATAAATAATATTTTACCTAAAGATTTACAATTTTATACCAATGATTTTTATATTCCTGATTATGATTTTTTTTCAACAAAACCCATTCAAGATACCAAAACATTAGCAAATAAGTTTTATAAAGCAGGATTTAATGATATAGAAGCTAAAGCAGGTGTTCATAAAGGAACATTTAAAATTTTTGTTAATTTTGTTCCAGTAGCAGATATAACTTATTTACATAAAGATATTTTTTATAATTTAAAAAAACAATGTAAAATTTTAAATAAAATACATTATGCACCTCCAAATTATTTAAGAATGTCTATGTATTCTGAATTATCACAACCTGAAAATGATGTAAGTAGATGGGAAAAGGTTTTAGGAAGATTAAACTTATTAAATAAGAAATATCCAATTATAAATAAAGAGTGTAATTTAATGGACTTTCAAAATAAATTTGAAGATAACAAAAAAAATATATTCAATATGGTAAAAAACTTATTGATAGATGAAGAAGTAGTTTTTTTTGGAGGTTATGCTTTTAATTTACTAAGTTCTAATATGCCAAAAACAAAAAGACAATTTATTAAAAATCCTTACTTTGATGTTTTATCAGAAAATCCTAAAGCTACTGTAAATAAAATTAAAGATAAATTAAAAAGTTTTGGAGAAAAAAATATTAGTATTATTAAAATAAAAGGTATTGAAGATATATTACCTATTCATTATGAAATTAGCATAAATAATTCGTCGCTTTGTTATATATATAAACCTTCCAATTGTTATAGTTATAATACTATTAAATTAAATAATAAAAGTATTAAAATAGCTACAATAGATACTATATTAAGTTTTTATTTAATATTTTCTTATGTTAATAAACCATATTATAATAGAAATAGACTTTTATGTATGGGTCATTATTTATTTAAATTACAAATGAAAAATAAAAATAAACAGAGTGGATTATTAAAAAGATTTGTTACTGATTGTTATGGAAAACAAAAAACAATTCATGACATTCGCGAGGATAAGAGTAAACACTATAATAAATTTAAAAAAAATAAAAAAAGTAAAGAATTTATATATAATTATTTTAAATATTACCCAAGTAAAAGTATTAAAAGAGATAATAAAAATAAAAATAAAACAAAAAAAAAAGAAAATTAAAATAACATAATATTTTTATATATTAATAGTATGTTAAAGAAAAGATTTAAAGATATAAAAAACGTTATACCAATTATATTTGTAAGTTTATTAATAACAGTATTAATAGATTTTTTTAACGTATATCTGGGGAAATCTATACCTCGTATCAACTCTTTTTTGACTACGAGGGGGAGAGAGGCGGCTATGGAGCGGAGAATGAAGAGAATCGAACTATATCGGCGATTATCTCGATGGTTACTATTGGATAATAAAGAGGGTTATGAATCATATAATAATTGCATTAAACAAGGTTATCCAAACAAATTTTGTTTACATGTTCCTGTTGAAGCATGTATTAATAATTGTAATTTAGAAAAATGGAAACCTAAATATTAATTTACTAATTTAAACATTATATCTTTATAAGTTTCATTAAATATATGCTTTAATCCGCAAAATATAGTTGTTTGAGTTATAAAATTTGGCACATATTTTGTTATAATAATAAATAATTCTATCAACCAAATTAATATAAAACTACATAGTTCTCTCCCTCTTATGAATAAATATCTATTATTATTCCATTTTTTTACATAAGAACACATATTTGATTTACCGCATGTAAAAAACTCATCTGCATCTGCAACACCTGATATAATTCTTGAATTCGCATTAACTTCGTTTGAGTTGAAAAATATACGAGATATATTTTTTAATGTAATTAACATTACGTGTAAGGAAGGTCTTTCATTATCTCTAAAAATAAATGGTGTCATTCCATCAATATATTTATTTTTATATTTGAAATCCTTACTTGAAATAAATGGAATATGACTACTTTTCATTATACATTCTATTAAATGATCTCTATTTTTATAGTTATGTATTACTTTTTTTTCTACATTTTCCATATCATAATAACATATGTATAACCGGTCTTTTAATATACTTAAATCATCATCTTCAAAAATAGAATAAACTATATTTTTTATTTGTTTTTCATTTTCACTAAAATTAAAATTCTTTTTAAATTCATTTGTTATGTTTTTAAATATTTTATTGACATCAATATCAATATTTTTATTAGAATTTACTATATATAATAAAGCTAATAACGAACCTATACTACATCCTGATACCCTAACAATTTTTGTTTTTTTTTGTTTTTCTAATTCATTTAAATACATAGAAAAACCATAACCAATAAATCCATTAAATACACCTCCGTCAAAAATAAGATCCATTTCTTTTGGTATTTTTTCTGTATCTACATTTTTAACTAATGTATTAACATATAAATTTAATAATTTATTATTATCATCCATATAACAATATTTTTATTTTTACATATTATTTATAACTTAATAACATTATATAAATAAATATAAATAAAATATTATTTATATATTAGCATAATGGAAATAAACAATGAACTTGATAATGAATTACAAAGACCAACATGGAATGAATATTTTAAAGAGATGGTTACATTAACATCAAAACGATCACCTTGTAAACGTTTAAAAGTAGGTTGTTTACTTGTAAAGGATAATAGAATTATATCTCAAGGATATAATGGATATTTACCTGGAGTAGAACATAAACAAGTTATGCGAGATAATCATGAAATAGCAACAATTCATGCAGAGCAAAATTCTATTACTGATTGTGCTAAAAGAGGTGTTAGTTGCAATAATAGTATTGCCTACATAACTCATTATCCTTGTATAAATTGTATTAAAATATTATGTGCCTCTGGTATAAAAGAAGTTCGCTATATTAATGATTATAAGAATGATGAATTTGTAAAATATTTTGCTGACCAAGGTAATGTTACTATAACAAAATTGAATAATAATAGTTAAATACTAAAATAATCTATAGAATAATTTATTATATAATAACTTATAGCAAATAATACACTATTAACAATAAATCCTGTTAAATTTAAATTACCATCTTTATGATAAAATGTTGGAAAAAAATTTAAAAACATTTTTTTTACTACAGGTAATTGAAATATAAAATATAATACAGCCATTAAAATAGGTGTTTGTAATTGATTATAAACATCGTCTATTTTATTATTTTTTTGTTGTTTTTTTAAATAATCATTTATAATATCATCCCTAGATCTATCTTGATCAATATAATCATTACTATCTCCAGGAATAAAATTATGTTTTACTTCTTGATCTTGCGTTAAATGATTTTGTGATTGTGGTATATCTCTTGAAGGTAAACTTAATGAACCATTTGAAACAGCATTTTGAATACTTGTTACAAATTCATTAATATTAATATTATTTTCATTGCTATTTTGTTTGTTTTTACCATATCCTGGTCCTTGCCCTTCTGCAATACTTTGTTTTAAATCATTTTCTCTTTGCTGTTGTATATTATTTATTGAACTTTCTATAACTGTATTTTTTTCATTAGTTTGTAGAGTAATATTATTTTTATCAATTTGATTTGAAACAGGTAAATCCTCTAAATTAGATGTCATATAATATATATTAAATTAAAATATATATTATATAATTTACGCAAACCTTACTTGTTTTTTATTATTTGCATTGCACTTTACAGAATGTTCTTTAAATTTATAACATTTATTATCATATTTATAAACATTTTCATTTATTTCTTTAAAAGATGGTGCATAAAATTTTAAACAATTACGTGATTCACAAGATTTTCTAAATAAGCTAGCTAAACCAATTCCTAAAATTATAGATAATATAATTTTTCCTATATCTGTTTTCATTGATTTAATTACATTGTCAATCATTATATATTATGTTTTTATTTTTTTAACTTTGTATCGGTATATCTTTAAAATTTTTATTTGAACAACTTACTTCTAAAGCATCAAAACCAAAACATGTATCTGCTTTATCTTTGTATTCTACTTTATTAATATTTTCTGGTGTTGGATAAACATATATAATATTGGGAGATGGATTTAATAAATATACATATAATAAACCTATTGAGAGACTAATAATAAATATTGGAAAAGATATATATTTAAATAACATTATATAATGTATATTCATTTTATTTCTATACATTATTATTAATAATTCTGCAAAAAAAGGTTTTTTAATGCATATGGTCTTTTAATAATTATATTATTTTCTTTATCATCCTTTACAATATTATAATAAGAATATTTTAGATTTCTTATTTTCTTATTTAATGGTATTATATCTATCTTATAAATACTTATTATATCTTCTATCAATTGTGTATTTTTTGTTTCAATATAATTTTTTTCTAAATCTTTTATTTGTATTATTTTTTTATGTAATGTAATAATTAACTCTTTTAATAAATTATTTTTTTCTATATTATCTACTATTTCTATATAATCTTTTTTTGTAACTACTAGTCCTTTTGAAAATATACTTAGATCTTCTTTTTGTACATTAAATTCTTTTATTACTTCGCTTTCTTCTATATAATTAAATAAAAAATCTAATTTGGTTTTTATTATATCTGTTTTTATTAAATTTATTTGCTCTTCAACATTTGTCTTTTCATCACGTATATTATAATAAGTGTTTTTATCAATATTAATATTTAAATCACATTTATTTGTAGCACCACATATAGCTCGTAATTTATTATTTTTTATTTCGAATAACGTACCACCTGGTTTATTACAATTAATACATTTAAATTGCGTATTTTTAAATTCCATTTGTTTATCTTTTTTTGTTAAAGTTTCCTTATTTTTTATATTTTGTTTTATTTTTGACAATCGTTCATTATATTTTGCTTTTAACTTATAAAAATTATCTATTTCTTTATCTAATGCTAAAACGGATGGTGTTTCTATTTTAGATTCTGACTCAGATTCCGATACTAATTCAGCTTCAAACTTCGATTCAAACTCAGACTCAGTTTTTGTATTAGTATCTGTTTCAGAATTTGTTGATAATGAATTAATTAAACTCATATATATATTTATAATTTATAATTTATAATTTAAGCGTATCTTTTTAGCATCTCTAATTCTGGATTATTTCCCAATACGGGTAATTCTGAAATCATACTAAGATTATTTTTTTCTCTTATTGCTGATAGATGTTGTAATTTAGATACAATATATTCCTGCTTTTTACGATTTTTAATTTCTATATCTCTCTGTGTTAATCTTCCCTTATATCTATAAAAAAGTATGCAAGATATAACTACTATAAATATTATCGTCATTACAATGTTAAAAATTAAACTCATGTGTTTTTCTTTTAATTTATGACTTTCCTTAAGAGAACAATTTATAAAATATTTCATACCCGGTTCACATAAAATGGGTGTTTCAGCATTCATTAATTAATAATGTCATAATTTTAAAATATATTATACATATTATTTATAATGAGCAATAAAACTCCCAATCCATCAGTGGCAATGTTATGGTTTTTTATATTGACAACTTTTTATTTTCCACTTAAATATTATCTTAAATCCAATAAACAAGCAATTTCAATAATTTACATATTACTAATAATAATAATAGAATATGTAATTAATTTAGATCTTACAAAAAAAATATGCGGTAGTAACCAACTAATAACAGCATTGTTAGTTACAGCAATTCCTTGGATATTAATTTTTGGCGTATTTAATTTTATGATTATGTTATTTCCTGGTTGGTTATCACCTTTCTCTAATACTTTCGGTTATGGTTTAGTCAAAATAATGGGTTTATCTAAAGTAATACACGAAATATTTAAACCAAAATCAAATATAAATATGAATAATTTAAGTGATAGTGATAAAAACATTCAATATTCTTTAGCACAAATTTATGGTAATGAATCATTGTTAATTAATCAAATCACACCTTCTAACTTTAATAATTTTTGGAATACAACCAGCACTTTATTTAAACAAGGTGTTAAAAGTGATACTAAATTAAAAGAAAAATTAGAAAACTTTGTAAGAATTAAATATTTTGTTTCTGAATATATTTGGTATATATTAATTGGTTCTCTTGTTACTTCTGCCAGTTATAATTATATTGTTAATGCAGGTTGTAAAAGACCACTAAGTATTATGAAAAATAATGATACAAAAATAGCAGAAATTACTAATAAACAATTAAATAAAAAAACTAAAACAATATACAAAACAAGTGATTAAGTTTTATTCTATCATTTTAGGATAAGTTAAATAATATAAAACACCAAAATAAGACAAGATTGCTAAACATATTGAAACTAACCATACCGGTATTACCGTTTTTTTTTTATATCCAAGACCAAAATCCCTTAAACTTCCATCTTCGTTATATATAATTGCTGGTTTTAACATTATAACTATTGTGTAAAGTAAAGCATATATTATTATGGCAATCGTTGTAATATTACGTCTAATATAGTTTCTGTTCATCATTATATTATAATATTAAAGAAGTTTTTTATTATTTACTATTTTTTTATTATTTATAACATAATTTATATTATAAATAATATTTTTATTACGATATATGTAGAAGCAACATAAAAATATGCGTAATATTTATTAAATTGGGTGTGTTCCGGTTAGTTCAATTTTAAGCCATTGTAATGTAACGTTATCACTAGATATATCACCTATAAACAAATGATTACTTGATGTATCAAAAACAAGTTCTCCTCTTAACTTTGGGGCAACATTGAGCGGAGAATTGCCTGAATTATCGGTTATAGGAACAACAAGTTTATTCTTAATTTCTGCTTGCTGTATTTCAGCTTTTTGATGAACTTTAATGTTATTAATTTTCATTAGATCATAGTTCGGTTTATGATTTATTACACTTCCACCACCTGGTGTTGAAAGTGATACGTTAGTTTTACTTGCTCGTCTACCTCCAGTATTTCTTGGCATTATAATATATAACTATATATTTATTTTTTTTTAATAAAATTCATCTCCATCCATATCTCCAAAATCATCATCATCTCCTAAATGGTTCATTGAATATTCTTCATTTTCTATTTGTTGTGCTATGTTATTTTGATTTTCAATATCCATTACAATTATATCTCTATTTGGATTGTTTGATACATTTCCTAATTTAGCATCCATTACCATTTGTTTTTCCATTTCAGCTCGTTCTTCATCGTATGTATCACCTTGATATGTAAATAGTCCTTTCTGCAAACCTTTACTCCATTTACCTAATTTACTATTTTTAAACAAATTTTCAATTTCTCGTTCTTCAGTAGTCATATTTTTAAGAGTTTCAACTATATTATCTTTCTCTTTCTCTTTCTCTCTATGTATCTTATTCATAAGCATATCATAACTATAATTAATATGTTGCTTATCTTTGCATATTCTCTCTAAAATAACAAGTAAAAACTTACCAACATTTTTATTTAACGAACTTTTTTCACCACTAATTACATAACTTAAATCATCTTCATCTTTGTCTTCATCACTTGAATATTGAGAAGCATTTAAAAAATCATCTTCATCATCTTCTAAAATATTTATAAATTTAACTATAATAGAATAAAAATAAAATGTGAATAGTTGCTCACAAATATCATTACTAAAAATAGAATAAAAATGAGTATTATTATCATAAATAGAACCATTAAAGTATGTATTCATTGCTAATTGATAAATAATACCAATATCCGGCATTATTTTATTTAATAATAGCTCTATCATATCGTCGTCATAAAATTGAGAGAAATTCTTATAATAATCAAATAAATATTTTTTTATATCCTTGTTATGATTTAATGATAATTTCCAATGTTTTGGAATGCTTATTTCCGAATAATCTATTTTATTTAATATCATATTTGGAAAGGTAATACAAATATCTCTAAAAACATTTTTAATAAATTCTATAGAACTAAATGTAGCTTTATCTTTACTATGAATATTATTTTCATCGGTTTCATTAATGTTTATATCTTCATTAAATTTCATAATATTTTTTATACAATGAATAACCTTGCTATTCTTTTTTACATTAGTATTATCTTTTATAAATTGAATTATTTGATTTCTCATTTTTATATTTTCTTCTTGTTTTAGATATTTTTTCATTTCTATCATTTCCTCAGTATCTTCTGTTAAGTTTTTACTATTATCAAGCATTAAAAACATTTTTTCAATAAATTCATTTGGTATTAATCCCTGATGATCATTTATTATATTTTGCAAAATATTTCTATATGATTGAATATTATTTATAGCAGCATTATGAAAATCTATATTAATAATATTTTCTCTATTTACAATATTCATTAACTGCTCAAGACTTTCACTGGAATAATTAACACCATTTTCTTTTAAAATACTGATATTTTCCTTAATTGAATTATTTTTATTATAATCATCTGGTTTTTGTAAACATATTGATGAGAGAACAGGATTAATTGGTAAATCAGAATTAAAATTACAATATGTAATAAACGCCTGGTATATAGTTTCTTCTGAATATTCATGCTCCAAAATAGGTTTTTTAGTCTTTGTATTCTCAGGTGAAAATACAATAGGTGCTTTTCCTAAATTACTTACATCTTCTAATAAATCTTGCATAGAAGCATTATTATTATTATAATTAATTATTTCAGGTTTAATATTAATAAAATATTCTAATGAATTCAAATTATTTTCATTACAACACGCATTTTCTAAAAATGGTTGTTGAGAATTACTTGTTAATATAGTTGTTTTTTGAGATATAATATTTTGAATAACTTCTTGAATTTTAACAGTATATAAAATAATTTTACCACGTATAATTTGTATCTTATCATATTGATTTATTGAACCTTTTTTAATATCATCCTTCAATTGTGAAATAAATTCACTAGTAATATTATTTATATTATTTAACTTAACATGAGTAAGTAATGGTAAAAAATTATGCCATTTAATTAAATTAATATCTTCTAAATTATCTTCATCATCGTCATTTTTTGTTTTTGAATAATCTATTTTATCAGTAATTAATTTTTTTACATCAGTGTTGGCTAAAATATATTTCTTTATAATATTAACCATCTCAATAATTATTTTTTTTTCATTCATATTTTTAATTGAATCCCATGGTTCTATTGAACTTTTAATATTATTTATAACACAAGCAATGAATTTAATACCAGATACATTATCCTCATTATTATCTAACGGATAACCTTTAAAAGACTTTTTACAGCCAGGAAATTGTTTTTTTGTTTTAATACCAGGAATATTAGTTTGTATTACTATTAATAAATAACACAATATTAAAATAATAATCTGTTTTTTCTTAAATTTATCATATGTAGCAAATTTTTTTTTTATCTTTTTTCTCTTGTTTATTAATCTTAGAATCATATGATTTTTTACTAGGAAGTATTTTAGGATTTTGTGAATGTAAAATAACATTATTTATAATAAATTCCATATCATCATTATTAATAATAACACCTGTAAATTTTATAAACGCATTTATTACCGCAATACTAATATTTGCAATAGGATTATCATATTTTTTTTTAGATTTATTATCATTCATATCAGAATCTATATCATTTTCTAAAATTTCACTTGTTTTCATCTTAAACCCTTGCTCATTATAGTCTTCTTGATTTGAAAAATCAATAGGTACAATATTATAACCACTATACTCGTCTATCCAAAAAGCTTCATCATCACTAATAGTTCCTTGATTTGCACATATTTTTGCAATTGTATCAAGATAATGTTTTGTGTTTCCTGTAAGAAATGCATCAGTTAATTTTTTTATAAATATAGGTAATAATTTTACACCTGTTGTTATACAATATAACCACATTTCATCCTCCTTATCTGTATTTTCTGGATCTCTCGTATATAACTGAATAAATTTATTAATATCATTATATTTTTTAACAATATCATTTTGTCCTAATATTAAACTAGCTATATTTTCATAAGGTGAAACAATTATATCATTAACTTCTAATGTTCCTGCAATTAAATTCTGTTTCTTATTGTATTTTAAATCATTAATATTCTGTATTTTTTTATTTATATTAATGTTTTTTAATGCTTTATCATAAGAAATATTTATATTCTTAATTAATTGTTCCTTAGTTAAATTCAATGTTGTATCAAATTCATCAACAATTTCCTTATATTTATTTATTTCTATTGAATTATCTTTATTTTTAACATTTTCACATACTTCATTATTGATAATACAACTTAAATTAAAATTACAAAACGCTTTTGTATCATCTGTTAGTAATGTTTCATCTATATTTTTATCTTGTATCCATGTTTTATCTTGTCTTTTATAATATAAAATTTTATCATCATAATCTAGAACTGCGTATTCACCTTCTTCAACCAGTCGTTTTTTATTAATGATTGCAGTTGCTTCTCGTAGAGATTTATTTTCATTAAAACCATTAATTTCTTGTAATTTTTTTGATAAAAATCCTATTTTTATTTTATTATCTTCAAACGTATTAAGTTCATTTTCATATTCTTTTATTATTTCATAAAATGTTTTATCATATTGTTTATCATAATAAATGTCTTTACCATTATCATCTTCTAATTCATCTAATTCAATATATTTTTTTGCTATTACATATTTATTACAATTTTCTGCATTATTTTCTGCATTATTTTCGTTTTCTAATAATATTTTTTTTTCATTAATTAAAGCACCAATATCCTGAATGTTATTAGTTATTTTTAATTTGATTGTTAAAATACTAATGGCTATGTTATATAAGTTACAATTATCTATTTTAAACATACGTGCTAATATTTCTTCATTGGTTAAACTATTATCATAAGGAATTTTATAACTTTCTATAACATCTTTAAATATTTTTTCATTATTTTTAAGCAACGAGTGTAAAACTATTTCATAGTCATATGATTTAACATACATATTATTTAAATTTTGTATATTTTCAACATATTGTTTTTTATATTCATTTATTTTTTCTCTAATAAAATTAACAAATTCATTATACTGCATATACGAAATATCGTTTGAATATATCATAAATGGTTCTAAGTATCGTATAATATCATATACATTTAATTTTTCGGTAATATTATTTTTTATTAAATTAAATAAAACTCTAGTTTTCGGTATAATTGTATTTAAAAATTTTTCATATAATTCATTTTTATCATCATAATTAGTAATTAAATCAGGATCTATTGTATATTCTGTTATATTATTAAGATAACTATCTTTATCATGTTCGATTGGTTTATCAAGATCAGTTATAATATGTGAATTTATATTTGTTCTTTTATTTAATATTTTCCATAATGATATAAAATTATTATTTAAATCTGCTTTTGTCAAAATATTTGTTGTAGGTAAATTAATATATGAAAAGTTCAAAACTTTTATTGGTAGTGTAATAAATGATTTTATATCTAATATTTCATTTCTTATATTATTAAGCAATACCTGATTTTTAAAAGTTTTTAAATAATGTAAACCTGTATTATAATTTTGTGAAACAAATTTTTTCTTATTAATTATATTTTTTTCTATTACATTACTGTTAAAATCTTCAAAATTATTTATTATTGCAGTTAGTTGTGTCTTTATTTCTTTACTAACAATTATATCTTCTTTATTATTTGAATAATCAAAAGGTTTATTATAATCTGCAATAGATTCCAAATAAATTTTATATTTATTTGGTGCATCTTGTGATTTTTTTTCCATAAATTTATTATTCATATCATCTATATCTAATAAACTATTAC
>MDTB01076843.1_pt1 | contig 12085 bp, 10 predicted proteins | sample 811161 | NCBI WGS metagenome assembly MDTB01 (sample SAMN05326650, study PRJNA326480) | marine metagenome | isolation source: seawater | place: Mediterranean Sea | collected 2009 | reverse complement strand
ACTGCTACAACTTTTATATTTGATTCACCAGTGTACTTAGCTACAGGTGAATACGCGTTAGTTGTATTATCTAATAGTTCTAAATCTACTCTTTGGTCTGCAAAGATTGGAGAAAATAGTTCTGGAACTACTCGCATGATTACTCATCAACCATTTGTAGGAAAACTTTATGGGCCATCTAATGCTGGAACTTGGTCTGATGATGTTGGAAGAGCTTTAATGTTTAACTTAACTAGATGTAATTTTACTGGAACTGGCGGAGTCAACAACTATGCTGTGTTCAGTTCTCACGCAAATGGTGCAGCTGGTAATACTGCAAACGTATTGTATCAAACTTTTAAGACAACAACTTCTACCATAGAGTTTAGTAATACAGAAGTAGATTACCAATTTAAATCTTTTGATACTACTAATACCGCAGTAGATTACACAAATTTTAGTACAGATCAAAATATAAAATTAGTAACTGGTAGACAAATGACATCTGATACAAATGGTATGTTTTTGATCAATGCATCAATGTCAACATCAAATAGTCACATATCACCAGTTATTGATCTTGACCGATTAAGTGTAATTACAATTGACAATGATATTGATAATGCGGGGATTTCTGCAAATGATATTGTAATAACTACACTTGGTGCTGGTTACACTAACACTTCAGCTGGAGCTTATACTGGAACAGTTTCAGCACCAGACCTTGCAGATGGAACTACCGCCACAGTTAATGTACAAGTCGAAGTAACCATGTCGGTAAATACTTCAATAGGAGCAAATGCTTTAATTTCTGCTAACTCTGATTATACAGTTAATGCAAGTAACCCTGGCGCTTTCGTGGTAGGTGAGGGTGTTAGAATTGTAGCAAACACTTCTGGAGCTGAAATTTCACAATCTGTACAGGGTGAGGATGCAGCTCATGGAATAATTACAAAACAAACATTTGTTGATAGTTCCTCTTCTAAGAATGTATCAACTATTACAATTAAAACAAGTTCAAATAATTCGGGCCATTTTGCAAATGGAATTATTGTTTTTTCAGACAACACTGCTCAAGATGGTGATCATTCAAACTCACAAGTTTCTGCAGGTTCAAATACATTTATGGCTGTACTTACTGTAACTGGTATTGTGTCAAATGTTGTTCCAATTGAAACTGGTTCTGGATATTTAACTACTCCCACTATAACTTTGTCTAGTAATGTAACAACAAATGCTACTGCCAATGTAAATGGTGAGGACTCTGCAAAGGGTGGTAATATCAATGCCAAATATATTTCTCGTCGCGCAACTTTGGAAGATGGGTTTGATGCATCAGATATAAAGGTCATATTAAACGCTTATAAACCACTAGGAACAAATATTCATCTTTATTATAAGGTAAAAGCGGACTCTGATCCACAAAATTTTGATGATAAGGGTTATGTTTTGATGGAACAAGAAACACCAAGTTCTACATACTCTGGAAATATTGAAGATGTTAAAGAATATGTGTATAAAACCTCTAATGAGGAAACAAAATACGATTCAGCTAGTGTAACTTATGACACTTTTAAAACCTTTGCAATTAAAATTGTAATGACTACTGATGATGTAACTACAGTTCCATACGTTAAAGATGCAAGAACCATAGCACTGGATTAGTAATGAGAGTAGTTCAAACAGAAGATAAAAGTTTTGTTCGAGATTTACACTCAAAAGCTCTCCTTAATACGGATAGAGTTGCTCTTGAAAATCATCGCAAAAATAAACAGTTGGAACTACAAAAAGCTCAAAGGTTTCAAGAAATGGAAAACAAAGTAAAAGAATTAGATAATGTAAGAAATGAAATTCTTGAGATAAAAAATCTTCTCCGAGAATTACTTGACAAAAAGGAGTTATAATAGATGTCATATAAGTACAATGGAGCTCCTTATACAATTTTGTCTGATACTTTTGACCAATGGCGAATGAAAACCAACGAATGGTTGTCTATGACAAACGACGCTGGTTCTTCTAATTTCATTAAATTAAATAATACAACCAATTCTACTAGTAATACTACAGGTTCAATAAGAACAGCCGGGGGTATGGGCCTCGGTTCAAGTGCATCCATTGGTGGAAATTTAACTCTTCATGGTCGTGGAGATCTTAAAAGTACAGTAAATTTTAAACAGATAATTCGTGTACTATCAGAAGACGCAGACGATTTTAATAATCTTCTTTTAGAAGATGGAACAACATACGTTCCGAATTCTTCACTTGAAGGTCATGTATTAGTAGAGTCTTCCAACTATGTTGATGTTGATGGGACAGTACAGATTGATGGTGCAGTAACAGTCGGTGTAGATGATACTGGTCATGATGTTAAATTTTATGGTGACACGGCTGGACAATATATGTTGTGGGATCAATCAGCAGATGAGTTAGTTTTAACTGGTGACACAAAGTTATCATTTCATGATGGGGGTGGTGGAGAAAATATTATTGTTACTTCAGATGCACATTTAGAAGTCAATGCAGGAACTACTCTTGATATTACAGCTCCAACAGTAGATATTAATGCATCAACTACTCTTAATGTCGATGGCGAGACTCAACTTACTGGTACAGTAACAGTCGGTGAAGATGATACTGGTTACGATGTTATATTTTATGGTGCAACTTCGGGTGCTTATATGAAGTGGGATCAATCATCAAATGATTTAGAATTTGCTGGAGCAGCTGCTATAAGTATAGATTCTACAGTAGATTCCACTGGAACAACGGATGGTTCATTTCATACGGATGGTGGAGTTGGTATAGCTAAAAAATTATATGTTGGTACTCACTTAGATGTAGAGGGTACAACAAATTTAGACACTGTTGATATTGACGGAGCAACACAAATTGATGCTGCAGTAACAATCGGTGTAAATGATACTAGTGCAAATGCTAAGTTTTTTGGGGCTACTTCTAGTGCTTATATGTTATGGCAAGAGGATGCAGATGATTTAGTTTTGGGGGGTGCGGGAGCTGTTAGTATAGATACTGCAACAGACGCCACTGGAACAACGGATGGTTCATTTCATACGGATGGTGGGGTTGGTATAGCTAAAAAACTTTATGTTGGAACAGATTTAGATGTAAATGGTACAACAAATTTAGACGCTGTTGATATTGATGATACGACTCAAATTGATAATACAGTATCAGTCGGAACTAATGGTACTGGTTATACAGTTAGATTTTTTGGTGATACTGCTGATAAAAATTGGACATGGGATGATACAAATGATTTACTTACTGTAGCTGGAAGTACTCAACTTACTGGTGATGTAACAGTCGGTGAAGATGATACTGGCTATGATGTTAAGTTCTTTGGAGCTTCATCTGGTGCATTTATGTTGTATGATCAATCAGAAGATACTCTTGAGATTCGTGGCCCATCAGCTGATGCAACTACAAGTTCTGGTAAATTATTACTATCAACTTCACTTACAGATATAAATGATGGTGATGTAATAGGTAGTATTGGGTTTTCGGCACCACAAGAGGGTAGTTCGGGAGATGCTAGATTAGTGGGTGCTTCAATATTTGCTGAAGCTGACGCGACATTTTCATCTTCAGTTAATTCAACTGATTTGGTGTTTGCTACAGGAGACTCGGCTGCAGCGTCAGAAAAGTTTAGAATTGATAGTACTGGTGTGTGTACTTTTGTGGATGGTGCGATTGATGTAGATATTGCAAGTCATGACGGAACAAATGGATTAAAGTTAGGCGGAACACTTATTACAGCTTTAGCAAGAGATATAAACACTATTCCTAACGAAGTAAATTTAGGCTTCTGTATAGCCATGAGTATTGTTTTTGCCGTTGAGTGAATCATAAATATATGAGTAAGAATTAATTTAAGATTAGTTAATAACAGGGATTAATAAATGTCAGCTAATGTAGAAATAACAGATACCTTTGATCAGTGGCGTACGAAGAGTAATGAATGGATATCTATGACTCAAACCATAGGATCTGATAATTTCATTAAATTAAATAATACAACTAATTCTACCAGTAATACTACAGGATCTATTATCACTGCTGGTGGTCTTGGTGTAGCTGCAAGTGCAGTCATTGGTGGAAAATTAACTGTTTTTGGTGATACAGATATAGATGGAAATGTCAGTCTTGACGCTGTTGACATAGATGGGTCTGTGCAAATTGATGGTGCCGTAACAGTAGGAGTAGATGGTACAGGCCAAGATGTCAAATTTTTTGGTGATACTTCTGGACAATTTTTATTATGGGATCAATCAGCAGATGAGTTAGTATTGACAGGAGATTCAAAACTTTCATTTCATGATGCTGCAGGTGGTGAAAATATTGTAGCTTCCTCAGATGGTCACTTAGAAATCAATGCAGGAACCACTCTTGATATCACAGCTCCAACTGTTGATGTTAATGTAGCAACGAAACTTAATGTTGATGGTGCAACACAACTTACTGGTGCCGTGACAGTCGGAGTTAATGATACTGGACATGATGTTAAGTTCTTTGGAGCCACTGCATCAGCTTTCATGTTATGGGATGAGTCAGAAGATGATTTAATATTATCGGGAGTATCAAATTTAAGTATAGATAATACGGATGATTCTAGTTCAACAACTACAGGATCATTTCATACGGATGGTGGTGCTGGAATAGCTAAAAAACTTTTTGTCGGTACTGATTTAGATGTAGATGGAACAGCTAACCTTGATGAAGTTGATATTGATGGTGCAACACAAATTGATGCTACTGTAACAGTTGGTACAGATGGATCTGGATACGATGTTAAATTTTTTGGTGCCACCTCATCAGCTTTCATGTTATGGGACGCCTCGGCTGACGATTTAATTCTTTCTGGTACAGCACAATTAAGTATAGACAATACAACAGATGCAAGTTCAACTACTACAGGTTCATTTCACACAGATGGTGGTGCTGGAATAGCTAAAAAACTTTATGTCGGTACTGATTTAGATGTAGATGGAACATCTAATCTCGATGCAGTAGATATAGATGGTGCTGTTCAAATAGATGCAGCAGTAACAGTCGGTGTAGATGATACTGGTTACGATGTAAAATTTTTTGGTGACACTTCTGGAAAGTATTGGTTATGGGACACTTCTGCAGATGGAGTTGTTCAAGTCGGTGATACTACCCTGTCTGGTACACTGACAGTTGGTGTAGATGATACAGGCCATGATGTTAAGTTCTTTGGTGCTTCTTCTGGTGCATTTTTCTTGTATGATCAGTCGGAAGATACTCTTGAAATCCGCGGAGCTTCGGCAGATGCAACTACAAGTACTGGTAAATTACTCTTAACAACTGCACTTCCAAATATAAATGATGGTGATGTACTAGGACGAATTGATTTTCAAGCACCATTAGAAGCTGGTGCATCTGATGCTATAGTAGTGGGTGCTACAATACTAGCCGAGGCCGATGCAACATTTTCTGGAACAGTCAATTCAACCGATTTAGTTTTTTTAACTGCTGATTCTGGAGCTGCAACAGAGAAAATGAGAATTGACAGTACAGGTCAAGTTACTTTTGCGGATGGTGCGATTGATGTAGATATTGCAAGTCATGACGGAACAAACGGATTAAAGTTGGGTGGAACACTCGTTACTGCTACTGCATCACAAATAAACGCCACGAGAACAACAGCAACTACAGGAAAATCAATCGCTATGGCTATTGTTTTTGCTTAATAACGTAAATAATAAATAAACTAGAAGAACTAAATATTATAAGCATGAGAAACTTCTCCATTAATAAGGAATTATAAAAATGTCAGCAAACGTAGCACTATCAGATACCTTTGACCAATGGAGAGTTAAAAGTAATGAACTTTTAGTTATGACACAGGGAGATGGTTCATCCAATTTCATAAAATTAAATAGTACAACTAACTCTACAAGTAATACTACTGGTTCTATTATCACCGCTGGTGGTATAGGTGTCGCTAAGAGCGTGGTTGTTGGTGAGAACCTAAATGTTCATGGTAATATTCATGCTAACGGAAATATCTCTGCAGATGGTAGTATAACTCTTGGTGATGCTAATACAGATAATGTTGTATTTAACGCTGATATAAATTCAAGTCTCATACCAAATTCAAATGGTGCATTTGATATTGGTAATTCTACCATGTATTGGTCTAATGGATTTTTTGAGTCCGTAAAACTTTCTCAGGCCAGTGATCTTGGAATGCCTGCTCTACAGATAGATTCAGACGATGCAGACCAAGCAGCATTTACCATTGACGCAGAACAAACAACAACAGCTGTGATGAGAATTGATGCAGACTCATTAGAAACTAATTCTGCAATTTATATTTCTGATAATTCTGCATCAACATCAGCAAGATCTAGTGCATTTATTTTACAAGATAATTCAGCTGCTCTGGCTGCCACTGCTCTGAGGGTAGAATCAGATGGTGGTGTAACTGGAATGACGATAGATAAAAATTTTACTGATATTAATCCTGCTACTGTTACAGGATTACACGTTGATTTTGATAGACCAGTTCCTAGTTCTGGTACATCAGATTTTACAGATATTGGAATTAATTTAGATTTAAATTCTGCTGGTTTAGGAACAACCACCACAACTGGATTAGACATTGATGTTGTTGGAGCCACTTCTGGAACACATACTGCAACTGGAATAAACATTAATGTTAGTGGTGCTGATTCAAATTACGCATTAGTTACCGCAGGTGGAAATGTTGGCATTGGTACAGCTAATCCTGCATCACTGTTACACGTTTCAGGACAAATGCAGGTTGGTGTAGATGATGATGGTTACGATGTTATATTTTATGGAGATGGAACTGACACTAATATGATGATGTGGGATGCTTCAGCTGATGAATTACTTTTAAGTGCTGACTCCAAACTTTCATTTCATGATGCCGCAGGAGGTGAAAATATTCAGGCTTCTTCTGATGGAGTTTTGGGAATTAATGCAGGTACATCATTAACCTTAACTGCTCCAACTGTTATTATCGCTGATGGTACTAATGACTTAAATATTGCATCTCATGATGGGTCAAATGGACTAAAATTAGCTGGAACACTAGTTACAGTAGATGCAAATCACATAAATACTACTACTGGCAAAGCAGTCGCCTTCGGTCTTGTATTCGGTGCCTAGGTGATGTTATAAATACACATGAATAGAAAAACTTTAAGGAATTAAACAATGGCAAACCCAAACATAGTAAGTGTAACCAGCATCTTCGGCGAGAGTATAGGCGAAGCCCTAACTACTACTGTTACTACCGATATAATGACTGTTGCATCTAATAAACTTTTAAAAATAAATTATATTCAAGTAGCAAATGATGATGGATCAACTGCCACTGCTGTGACTGTAGCTATTGTTAAAGCAGGATTTACTTCTGATGGTATCGGATCTGGTGAAGATAATGCTGCAACAATATATCTCGCTTCAACTGTTAATTGTCCAGCCGATGATGTTTTGGTCATTCTTGATAAGCCAATTTATCTAATGGAAGGAGATGTTTTAGAGGGTGGTGCAAATCCAGCGACAGCAGATATTTTTATTTCTTATGAAGTAATAGATGACGCATAATATTAAAGGAGTATGAAAGAATGGCATATTTAAAAAGATCTACAGCGACTGTAACAACAAGAACTGAAGATAATATAATACTCGATACACCAGCTTTGGGAACTCCAGCATCTGGGGTAGTGACCAATTTATCGGGCGTTCTTCCAGCTGGTGTTACTGGTGGTTCTGGTTTAACTGCACTTGGTACTGTAGCCACAGGAAATATTTCTGATACAGATCTTGTTTTTCCAACTGGACACATTGTTAAAATAACAATTTCTAGTTTCAACACCACTAATGATATGAATCCATTTACTGGGTTAGATTATAATGAAAACATGACCACAACAAATACTAATAAACCTGCAGCTCTGGATCACACAATTCTAACTGCTGCTCCAAGATTTCATAATTTTTTGATAGTTCAAGTTGGTGGTTCAGCTTATGGTGGTACTGCTTCAGTCCATGTTGGAATGTTTGGTGATGATACTTTTTTAACTTCTGTTCGACAGAGGGTAGATGGTGTTTACACAGATATGCATAGTGTTGGCCTTACAAGCATGGTGGATTCAAGTGCTTCTGCAGGAGGTAATTTTGAACTTGCACTCCGTGCTGCCATGTCTAATATTTTTTCCACTGCGGGAAGTATGAATGGAAGAATAGTTGGTTTTGGACACTCTGGATTCGATTCAAATTTGAATCATCCATCTCAACTTATGGTAATGGAGGAGCAAGACTGATGCCTAATCCTTACGCACCTACTAAAGTTTATGATGATGATGGTAATGTTATAGAAACCATCAATCCACCTACTGCTATGACAGTAATGAAAATGGAACGAGCGAGAAGGTTAAAAGAATCTGATTGGATGTCTTGTAGTGATCGAACTATGTCTGACGAAGAAAAAGCATATCGTCAAGCTTTGAGGGATATGCCTTCTACACAAAATCCACAATGGGATGAAAACGGAAAAATGTCAGGAGTTACTTGGCCAACACGGCCTTCATCTTTAGATGAACACATGGGCCCAAGTCATTAGGTCTACTAAATTTTGAAGTAGACCTATTTTTTACTTAACTATTTTATGTAAAGGGAGATAGTTATTATATTATGAAACATGAATTTATGCCCACCAACATTACTATTAATCAAATATTTCCTACAGTAAAAATACTTGATTTTGAGATATCCCACGATCCAAGAGAAGTATTAAAAAATTTAAATAAGTATATGCCAGACTTAGTTAAACATGATCTGTTACAAGCTGCAGATCAAGAAACTAAAGATCTGTATGCCATAAACTTGCCAGTTCCATTAGACAAACCGATTCATACAGCAGCTTCAACATTTGGTGATTATGATGGTCATATTGGGAGGTCATATATTTTAGATTATCCTGAATTTAAATCATTAAAAGCCGAATTGTTATATTGTGTCAAAGAATATAACAATAGATATCGTACTCATAATAAAGATATAAAATTTGCAAATAGTTGGTTTAATGTTATGACAAAAGGAGCTAAATTATATTTTCACATTCATAACAGAAGTCTTCTTACAGGAGTTTATTATCCAAGTTTACCAAAAGATTCTGCTGATCTTATTCTCATTGATCCAGAATATGTGAGGTCACTTATTAATTCTGGTAAGTCGCTAAAACTTCTTGATAAAAAACTCAAATCAAAAAATGATAATAGAGAGAGAAAAGCACTACGTCTTGAAGAGGGTCACCTATATATTTTTCCTAGCTGGCTTGAACACGGAACTTACACAAATAACAGTAAAAATAGAGTTGTGATAAGTTTTAATACAGACTTTGTTAAAGATTCAACTAAAACTAAAGGAACGGAATACACAGAAAAAAATCTAGAAAAATTTTTAGAAGGTTTTAATTCAATTAAAGATGATAACAATAAAATGAATAAAGAAGAGTTTTCTAGAGTTTTATCTTCTTTATGTACAGAAAGTTATGTATCACCAGAACCACCATTAGAGGATAAAATTTATTATGCTTGAAAGAATTATTGATCTATTTGAAGATTTTCCAATCCAATCAAATATAATGGATTTCAAACTTTCACATGATCCAGAAGAAATAACCAAAAAATTAGAACCGATACAGGAAGAGTGGGTTAGTGTCACTTGGAATGAAGCTTATGATATGGGAAATCAAGACGCTAGTCGAAAAGGCGAAAAATTTGGTGTATGGACGCCTTGGACTGAAGTTCTTAATAGAAAAGAACTTCTATCTTTAAAAGAAGAAATATTCAATTGTGTTAAAGAATTTAATGATAAGTTTAAAATATGTGAAGAAGAATTTGAAATAACCAATAGTTGGTATAATAATATGGGAATAGGTGCTGAAGGAAAATTTCATGTACATGAGGGGAGTCTTATAACAGGAGTTTATTATCCAAATTTACCAGAGGGTGCAGTACCTTTAAGTTTTATGGCACCGTATGATAGATTCAACGAAAGAGCTTGTAGAACTTTGAAAATAGAAGAGGGTCATTTATATATTTTTTCCAGTGCACTTGAACATGGATCAGTTGGTTATAATAATTGTGAAAGAAGAATGGTTATAAGTTTTAATACTCAATTAGTTAATTATGAAGAATCAGAGAAAGAATGGGGGCCGCTGGAAGTACATCAGAAGAATTATTACAGAACAGCCTGGGAAATGGAAGGTGAAGAATTAGAAAAATTTAAAATTGAAGGTAAAAAAATCAAAAATATTCAGGAACTTTTTGAATTGACTAGACCTAAACGTGAAGAATTAATGAAAAAGGGTATTACTTCTGATAAAGCAAAGGGTATATGAATATTATTGAAATATTTCCTAAAACTTATGTAATAGAATTTCAAATCTCAGATAATCCAAATGAAGTAACTGAAAAGTTAAATCCATATCTTTCAAGTGTAGGGAAAAATAAAATTCCCTATTGGAGTGCAATTCTCAACCAAGATGAGTTTTTATCCTTAAAAGAAAAATTTTTCAATTGTGTTAAAGAATATAATGAAAAGTTTCAATTACATAAAAAGAAAATAGAAATAACAAATAGTTGGTTTAATGTTATGTCACAAGATTCTGGCATAAGATTTCACTCACATAAGGACAGTCTTCTTTCTGGGGTATATTATCCAAATTTGCCAGAAGGTTCCTTGGATTTAAGTTTTATTAGTTCAAAAAAAGAAAAAACGACATTACCGATTAAAGAAGGTCACTTATATATCTTTCCTAGTATGCTTGAACATGGATCTTCAAATACTAATAAGTGTGATAATAGAATTGTTATAAGTTTTGATACTCACTTTTGTTCTTCTGCAGAAGAAATTATCTTTAAACCACACAGTATTAATCTTATTGAAATATTTCCTAAGATAAAGGTATTAGAATTTGAACTTTCACATGATCCAAAAGAAATAGTAGAAAAATTAAAAAAATATATGTCAGATAATTCTGAATTTAACGTAACAAATCGTGTATACGCTGATTCTGACAATTCCATTGCTGGTGCTATTGAAAGACAGGAAAAAACTGAAAACTTTGAGGGGTCTTCCCATAGTCCTTTTGGATCAATTTTAAATCAAAAAGAGTTTCTATCTCTAAAAAATGAAATAAATTATTGTATTAAAAAATATAATGAAAAATATAATACAGATCTATCAAGAAAATCTAATATAATTTACAATCAAGATTGTTATGGAAACCCTGCAATAAAATCTATGAGAATAACAAATAGTTGGTTTAATGTTATGTCAAATGGTTCTACTTTAAAAAGTCACATGCATGAAGATAGTCATCTTACAGGAATATATTATCCAAGTTTTCCAGAGGGATCAGCAAATTTATCAATAGTTGATCCAAAATTTATGTTAAAACTTGTTGAGGATGGTAAAGAATTAAAGCATATTCAACCATCAAATTATTTTGATGGGATATTGAGTGATACTAGAGAAAGAATAACATTACCTCTTAAAGAGGGTCATTTATATATTTTTCCTAGTTGGCTCGAGCATGGAACAACTGAGATCAATAAATGTGATAATAGGGTTGCTATGAGTTTTAATACAATAGAATATCAAAAAAGGCAACAAATAGAACATATTGTTACTGATCAAAAAACTGTCTTGGAATTTTATAATAAATACTACGCACAAAGTGCGCAAGTATCAACAAAGTAATCGTCACAATCCCTACCTTTACTAAATAATAATAGAAAAAAGGTTTTAACAGTAGGGAGATCTTAGTGGCACTGATTTTACAAAAACAAACTGAAAATTTTGAGTTGGATCAAGGGGCCACCTTTATCAAGACTTTTACTGCCAAAAACACAGCAGGTGGTAATGTGGTCATATCTTCCGGCACCACTTCGGCCAAATTAAGACAATCTACATATTCTGGTAATAATATACACACTTTTTCTACATCTGTTTCTGGATCAAATGTTACTATTTCAATGACAGCAACAAATACTGCTAACATTTCTGAAGATCGTAGATATGT
>MDTB01004673.1_pt1 | contig 12085 bp, 11 predicted proteins | sample 811161 | NCBI WGS metagenome assembly MDTB01 (sample SAMN05326650, study PRJNA326480) | marine metagenome | isolation source: seawater | place: Mediterranean Sea | collected 2009 | reverse complement strand
ATCTTATCAAAAATTAGATTTAATGGAACAATTTGTTCTTGACAATGCTGGGAAAGTCAAAGGATTTAAACAATGGGTAGCAATAGACTCTGCAAATTATGGATTCCCATATGGAGGTAAATTTTTTGGCAGAAAAGAAAGTGAGAATACCGGAAGACCATTTGTCTTTTCTAACAGAAATGAAACAAAAATTATAGAAGAAATGGTAGAAAGTTATAATAAAATGGACATAGAAGGTATGAAGATAGCTTTTGCAGACGAATTTGTTTTTAATGATTATAAAGGCCAAAAGGTAACATATAAGAAATCAGATCTAGCAAATTTTTTCAAACCCTTTAGATCAGTAAATTGGAAGCTCAATGCAATAATACCAATTAAAATTGCAAATACAAATGCTGCAAGTGGAGTAATTGTAAGAGGTACAGAGTCAAGAGTTTTTAAAAATGGGAGAAAATGGAATAAAGAACTAATGGAAATTTATTATTTCGATTTAGGAGGTAAAATTTCTTCAATGGAACAATTTGCTAAATAAATAGATAACGCACCAAAATATGGAGGTTTTTTTAAATGTATTTTATTAAATACTCTAATTGTTTTCTGGTAACTAATGCACCGACAGAGGAGATATACATTCAAAACTATCTTAGGACTCCTTACTGTTTGAAAAAATAGTACCTCTTCAAGTGAGCAGAAAGAAAGGTTTTAAAAAAACATTGTATATTAATAGGGCTAAAACCAATACAATGAAAAAGCTACTTCCTTTCATTATGATATTATTGATTTCTTTTAATTTACAATCTCAAAATGATTATTTTGACAGATATAAAAATATGGAGACTATTGATATAAAAGGGGCTCTTAATGTAGAGCAAAATGAGTATTTATTTGAAATGAACAATTCTCTTATAAGTTTTATGATTGAAGAAATAGAAAATGCAATTAAAAATAATTATATAGATTTAGAAAGAGGTATTAATGAAATTACATTTCTTAGGCAATCCCAAAGACATTGGATAAATTATTATCAAAGCTTTGCCGCATATGTTAATGGTGCTGGTGGTGGTGTGGGGATAGCGAAACAAAAATATGAAGTTAAAAAACATTTTATATTAAGAAATATTGAACTTATTGAATCACATAAAATATGGAAAATGGACCAATAAAAACCTTTATTACATTCCTATTAATTTTATTTTCAATTTTAGGGTGCTCTGATAGTGAACTAGACGATTCTCCAAGTAAACTGGAAGAAGTCCTTTTTAACTTTTATAATGTTTCAGCTACTGTTTATGGTAATGGAACTTTCAATAGTTCTGGCGGTATCAGAGTGAAAGAAGGGGAATCAACTAGAATTACAATTAAACCAACTGAAGGTTGGCTTCTCACAAGTGTTAAGGTAGACGGAACAGAGCTAATCCCAAATCAGATTATCATTACAGATATTCCAGAAAATAATATCGTTGATGGGATTTATCAAAACTATTATTCTGAATTTTTTTTTGATAAAATAATTGATAAAGATTATGAATATGAAATTAGTTTTTGTCTGGCTGATTTCAATCTATGCCAAAATAATTTCAATTCCTCTTCATCTAATATTGAATATTTTATTGAAGAAGATGGATTTAAAAACGATGTATCAAACAAGAATAAAATAATAAATTTTAAAAATGGGTTTGAAAAAGCACAAGAATATTTTGGCTCTATAAATAATATTAAAGTTTTTATGTTTCATAGCCAGGAAGATGTAGAGGAAAGTCCAATTTTTTATGAGTTTAGAGATAAATTAAATTTAAGTCTAGTCAATAATAATGCTTGCATAACCGAAGACAGATTAAATTCTCATAATTTTGCTTTAATGAATTGGTTAATAGGATCAGAATTTAGTCCAGGTGATTATTATGATGATTGGTCTTTTCAAAGTGGTGTCGATTTTTACTACCCAGAAGGAAATACAACATCATATATACTTCCTATCGGAATTTTAAGTTACTGTAATGACGAAGTATATTTATGGTTAAATTTAGCTTCACGCTCAGCAGATGTTAACTCTGCATATATAGATGAAGATTTTTATTTTCACATTGGTGTTGAATCTTACATTAATATAATCCAAATTTTTAAAGAATATGAATCTTGGGATTTCGAGAAATTAACTGACATTCCAAAATGGTTTAGGTTGGGAGAGCAGGAGTTTATTTCTCATTATATCGCGGAAAAAGAAAATATAAACTCAGTATATTTTGATAGAATAGATTTGGACAATGATGAGATATATTGGGCTTATCCCGTTGGTGGTTATCCTAGGTTAGAAATACCACTTACTAATAAATATTTTATTGAATTACTTAATAAAATTGATAAGTTTTATAATGATAAAAATACAGCTAATCTTAGCTATGGCAATGTTTTTGGTTTCGAGTTGGTAAGTTCAAATAACAGTGTCCGAGACGCTATAGATGCTATTGGATATTACTCTAATAATAATTTCGGAGGCGGAGGGTATGTTAACCAACCGCTTCCCTACAGTGCATTTGGTGGATGGGCTATAGCCTATCTTTTCTACATAAATAATTATAATTTTGATTTGGTTTTTAAAGAATTTAAATCAAACGTTGCATCTAGTGATTTTGATTCTGCTTTTACTCAAACATTTGGTTACTCGGTTGAGACATTCCTCTTAGGATATTATGATTTCTTAGAAAATAATAATGAAAGATCATCAATACTTCAATTCAATTAATAGAAAAGGCGGTCTTTAATTATACCAATTACTAATTAAACCAAAAACTTGGAAAAAGAAGCTATTAGAATAATATCCATTTTACCAAAAATGAAACCAGGTATTCAAGAAGGATGCCCTGTCAGAGTCCCATTTTCAATTCCTATAACATTCAGATTACAATGAAAAAATTACTTATTGTTTTATTGTTTATTCCAGTAGTTTCTTTTGGACAAACTGCTGAAGCTAGTCAGCTACTAGAGAGTGGTATTCAAAAAGTTTTTGATGACAAATTTGATGAAGCAGTAAGAGACTTCAACCTAGCCTTGGAAAAAGACAAAAAAGGGTATATAAAGCACAAGATTTACTTTGAAAGAGCACAATTAAAAAGAGTAGAGTTTAAAGATTTTAATGGAGCTTTAAAAGACTATACCTCTTCTATAAAATTCAATCCAAATTATGCCAGAGCATATATGTATCGAGGTATTTTATATGAGAGAAATATCAAGAATCTGGAGGCTGCAGAAAAAGACTATAGAGAATCAATTAAAGTTGATCCAAAATGTGGTACTTGCTTTTTTACTCTTGGAGATCTTGTTGAGCTTCCTCCCAATGAAAGAATTAAATACCTTGAAAAAGCTGCAGAATTAAAAATTGACCCAGCTTTTAATGGAAATTTAATTCCTTGCGTGTTTTGTTACAACAGTATTTCAATAATTAAAGATTTATATAAAAAAGATTACGTAGGGGCAATTGAAGAATTACAAAAAATAATAGACTTAAATCAAGAGTTTGATATTAACGGTGATGGGGAAATTGATCAAACAGGTCTTTATGAAGATGCACTTTATGATCAAGCTAGAATATATTTCTCTGGACTAAACAATAATAAAAAAGCATTAGAAATAATAAATAAAGTTATAGAAACAAGCTCTAATCATCCAGAATATTATTCACTTCGAGCCAAGATTAAATATAAAAATGAAGATATTAATGGTGCATTAAATGATCATCAAACAGCTAAAAAAACTGAGCCAAAAATTTACGATACGGATCTTTTATTCTATGAATATTACTATCCATATATTGATTTTGACAAAGAATCAGAAAAATTTGATTTGCCGGTTAATATCAACTCTAGCATTGAAGTAAGGGATATAAAAGATTTAGAAACTAGCAACAACCAATTCTTTATGAGTGTTAATTATAAAATCTATTCTCCAATAAAACCAACCTTTATAACCCTTAAAAAAGATACGTTAACATTTTTTGATTTTGAAAAAAATAAATCTATTAAACCACTTTATGTGGGCTCCGATAGATTGAAAATCACAAATTTAAAATATGTTGGATATGATAATATTGACACCACAAATGAAGTTATTTACTCAGGTAAAATTGAGACCGATTTTTTTCACTTTTGGGATTTAAGAGAGTATCCCTTTGATACACAAAAGCTTCAATTTAAAATTGAAGCAAGTGTAGATACAAGCTTTGTTAGATTAAATCAATCAAACTTTTATAAATCTACTTTTAAAAACGTCAAATTGAAAGATGGGTATAAAATTGAAAAAATTGAATTTGAAGAACAATTTAATGAGCAATCAAATGATGAAATTTTTTTTCCAGGGGTTATAAGACATCCTGTTTATCCCGATGCAAACTACAGTATTGTAATATCTAGATCGGGAGGATGGCTATTTGTAAAATTATTTCTGGGGTCTTTCTTAGCTTTTATTATATCTTGGATTGTCTTTTTAATTCCTAATGAGCAATTTGATTCTAGAATTAGTTTGACTGTAGGGGGTATTTTTGGAGCTATCGGTAACAGGTATTTTGTAGATTCAACAATTCCAGCAGTACAGGTGTTAACTAAAGCTGATATGATTAATAATATGATATTTGCATTACTGGTCTTAAATGTGCTTATTGTAATAGTTCAAAAAAATAATAAAATCAATTTTGGATTATTAGAGCAGAATAAGTTTGCAATGTTCTTTACAGGTTTTACTTTTATTATTTCAAACACTTTAATCATTTTGTGGTAGACTATAGTTCACGGGAACCTAAATTCAGTATCGTACAAATTAAGATCTTAAATTAAGAAATCATTATCTAGAAAGTAACATCGAGTTGGTAGAAAACCATAAAAGGTGAAGAATGGATCAACTGTAAAAAAACCATTTCAAATAATTTTTATAATAAAGAGCTAGGTACCCATCTGTATCTTCCACCACACAATTTTCTATCTAATCAAACCAGTTTCGCATTGTTGCTGAAGCTAAAGAAATAAAATTATCTCTAAATAGATTTTCAGTATTAAAACTAGGATTAGGCATATTTTTTTTTAAAGAACAACCACTTGAATTTGCATAACTATCCCCAGAACCAATGAGATAACAAGCATCAAGAAGAACTGATTGGTTATTTTGAATGTTGTATACAAATGACTCAGATAAAACAACTACATTGTCGTTTGTTTTTATTGATTCAGCGATTACATTGAAATTACAAACATAGTCGTATTTGTATTTATCACCTGATACATAATATTTTATAACGGTCCCGTCCTTTTTCTTTCTTTCTGCACTATTTGAATAACTATCAATGTATTTTCTTGTGGTTTTTTGACCCCAAGAATTAAACGTAAACTTAATTACAATTTCTGCTCCCGTATTGCTGAAATTATTACTATAATAATTTGATTCATACCTTGATAGATTCACTAATGTGACAAATTTATTTTTTGAAAGATCGGCTCTAACTTGATTAACTAGAGCATTTATTTTATCGTAATAGCTAGTAGTATATCCAGATGCATTAACAGGATTCAAGACCGCAATTTTTATTCTTGATGAATTTAATAATTTACTCATCATTCCATTAATATCATCTTCTATTTCTTGATCACCATCATTATATGTCAAAGCAGATTCGAATACCTTATATGCCTTCCTGAACTGTAATTTTTTATCGACAATATCTTTTAAATTATTTGCACTATCAAAGATTTCCATAGCCCTATCAATTAAAAGAGCCATAGCTTCATCTTTATAATCGACTAGCCTTTCCTCATATATATATATTTGACTAGAGTAGTCTTTAGTGTATTTATCTACTATTTTTTTATCTGAGAGTTTTACTCCATCAGGGAAAAACATTAATTCGTCTTGGATGGAGCTTAGTTTTTTTAAAATACTTAGAATTTCCTCAGTTTCTCTTACATCATCTAGATCTTTGAAAGAAGCTGATTCAGCATCTAATTTTTTAATCTGTATTTGATAATATTTATCTAATCTAACGATAGATTTTTCAAATAAAACTACTGCTTTTTTAAAATTACCTTTTTGGCTTAGTGCTTTTATTGAATTATCAGTTGCTGTGATATAATCGTTTGAAGAAAAAGCTTTTTCACCTAATCTGGTTAACTTTCTGAATCCATCCTGAGAAAAAGTTAAAAAGGGTACAAATAGAATAAGAAATTTATATACCTTCATAAATCAAATTTATTAAATATAATGAAATTATTTAGATGCATATCAATTTTCACAGTGTTATGTTTTACTTCTTGTAGCATTGAGGAGGCAATTATTGAAGATTTAACTCCTGAGATTTTTGGAAACTGGACGCCAGATTTTACTAATCAAACAGAAAGTTTTTCACAAACAAGATCAGGAAGTAAAGGAACAACTGAATCAAGAAATATAACAGTCTCAGTTGGTGAAGAAATAGTTACAGATAATGAAAGAATTGTTAATACTGATTTAAATGAGGATGGAGATAGGGTAGATTATATTCAATATTCAATTTTTACTTATACTGCTTCAGAAAATTTAGGTAGTTTTGAAATAACATCAGACTGGGTTGTTTCAGAAGATCAAACTGAAAATTTTGCCAATAGAAATTTTGGCTATCACGCCGCGGTTTTTTCTAGCCCAAGTTTCATTGATAGCAGTGAAACAGGAGCTATTATTTATTTAATTTCTTTAGGCGATAATATAGAAGACTTTAAAATTGGGGAAAGGTTTGAGGATAATGAAAACGATTGTTTTGAGATGAAAACAATAGAAGAAACTTATTCTTCGGTCCCTTATCAGTCAATTCAGGATTTAAGTGGTACAAGAGAATTTTTTTCAGATGATTTAGTACCAAATTATTATAATATTAAATATAAAATGTTAGATATAGATTTTGGTGAATGGACAGGTAATAATGAATATGATGGTATTTTGGTTGATTATATTGTTGAATGGGCATCCAAGGATCCAATCGAATATTCAGAGGAAATTTATAGAGTTTCAGATAGAAATGAAATTGTTGGAAATGGAAATGGGCAGCATTCTTACAATAATTCCCCAATAGGTCAAAGGTCAGCAAATCTTGGAAATATTCTTAATCTTGATTTTTATAATTTCTCTCTTTGTGAATAAAGAGATCTCAACTGTCTAGAAAGAAGTCAAGGTCTAATTTGTTATTGTAAATGACTTGACTAGTGAGCAGACAGGTTTTAAAAAAACATTGTATATTAAAACGTCTAAAACCAATACAATGAAAAAATTCTTATCACTATTGTTTGTTGCATTTTCGTTTTCAACAGCATTAGCACAAGTAAAATTTACTACAACATTTGAAGAAAGAGATACTGGTAAAAAACCTACCACAGGGACTTATGAATTAATGTCGGATTATGTTGTAATTGAAGCAGAAGGAACCGCTCTTGATTTATACAATAAAACCATTGATTGGATAAATGAAACTTACAACACTCCGTCTGAAGTTATAAAGGGACAGGTAGAGAGTGAGTATGTAAGAATAGCAGGGTCTACCAAACAACCTTTGTATTATTATAATATGCTCAAACAAGCAATACCATATGAAGGAAACAGGTATAGTATAGAATTAAGATTTAAGGACAATAAGGTGAGGTTTAAGCCTACAAAACTTGAGTGTTACATTGCCTCAAGTCAATACACTGTAGGGGGGTGGGTTGAACGCCAGTTTGAAGCAAAAGTTGCTAATCATAAAGGAAAAGAAAATAGCGTAGGTAAAAAAACTATGGAAGCTCAAGTAGCGTATTTTTCAGGTCTTGCTTCAAGATTAGATAGCTATTACGAAAACGGTGGTGGTAGCGGAAGTAAATCTGATGATGATGATTGGTAAAAATCAACTGTCAATTGTATAATCAAAAAAAAACCTCAACTGTAATAAACTTCTACATTTCCAATTTTCATTTCTAATTCCTCTATAAGAGGATTGCCATCTACACTGTTAAGTCTTCTCTTTTCTCTAATAGCTTTCTTGAATCTTGAATACTGAGATGGATGTTTAAATACACCATAATCTTTACATCTTTGAAAGAATGTACTGAATTGGTCTTCACCCATAGCATCAATGAATCCAGCTATCATTAAGTTTTCAATGTCTGATTGTTTCATATTATTAGTTAAATTAAGTTTTACTTTTTTTATTTTCTCAATGTTCTTCCACTGCTTATACCATTCATCTATTAAGATTTTATAGATGTCTTCATCATAGAGATATTTGACAAGTGGCTTATGTTTTCCAATCACCTCACTAATTACAAATGCTGACATTAGCCTGTTCTCAAATCTAAATATGTTTAGTCCTTTGAATTGAGCAGGTATTCTAATTCCTTTGTCTTTTGCCCACTGACATTTGTCATAGCAGAGTTTCTTTCTCCTGGTTTGATTCCAATAAACTGTTGAATGCCATTGAGGCTGTCTAACCCAATTTGCATATTTGTCTTGTCCCAAATAATCAAAGTAAACTGCAGGGGAGTGGTCTGTTATGTAGTTGTTTGCTACATCAACTCTATTTAGTTTAAATTCACTTACATCAATGTTGAGGTGATGTGAAAGTTCTCCTATTGTTTCTATAAATTCAGGTCTTGTAGTAGTGTTAAAATTATTGCCAAAGTGCTGTTTGGCTATACTACCTTTTAGTTTAATTCTTGTGTCTCCTATAATAATGTTGTAGTGTTTGTATTTACAATTGTAAGAAGATGCTCCATTGTGATAGTCTATAGTAGTTACCTTTTCAAGGCTACTTAATAAGTCCTTCTTTGCTCTACTATGAACATAAGATATGTTTAGTGAATCTATCAAAGAGGTCTGTATTTCAGAAAAGAGATACATTGAATTGCAATAACATTTGAATTTTTTAATTCTAATAACTCTGCTCTGCTATTATTCATTTTACATTGTTTTTACAAAATCTGTAAATGATTCACACTTATTATATGATATCCCAAAACTCACCATCATTGTCATAGATTATATCTTCTTTGAAGTAAATGCTTTCTATAAACCTTCCTTTATATTTCTTCCTTAGCCAATGAGAATCCCATAAGTTGTTTTTAGTTAGGTAATCAGGATAGTAGACCTTCATCACCAAGTTCATCTATGGTTTTGACTCTGCCCTGAGTTATCCACTTATCTATTTCATTTTTTTTAAAGAATAGTTTTCTTCCACTTGGTTTGTAGTGAGGAATTGCTCTTGTTGAGGTTAGCTTATAGATTTGCTTTTGGCTAAATCCAGTGTACTCAATTACCTCATCTACTGTTAAAATGTTCTTTACTGACATATTTTATACTATTAAGTTTTATTAATAGCACAAAGATTCCTTAGTAGCACTAATTTAAAAAGGGGGACAAGGGAGGGACATACAGGGGATGGTCTGTAATACCCTATGAACAGCAGGTTTGAGAAAACTCGTTAGAAGGGTTTGAGTAGAATTGACTCTATGATTGTGCTGTCTTTAGGTAAGTTAGTCATATTTCCTTTTACCCTATCTCCATAAAGCATAGATTCACCGTTTTTGTCTTTAAATAAATGCTCAAGTTTTTTCCAATAATGATACTCTTCAGTTTCAATAGAGTGTTCTAATTGGTCTAATTTATGAGTTTCTCCTACCAAATCAATTTTAAGTAATTGGCATATGAAATAGACACACAATTTCTTACTTCTTATCCACTTTATTCTCTCTGTTATTTCATTTAGAGGTTTGCCCGTAAAAGCATAAGAAAAGACTGAAAATTTTGTATCATCACTAATACATCTATTCTGTTTTAATCTAAGGTAAAGACACTTGATAACTTGTTCTATGTTATCATTGGTTATGGTGTAGGAAACCTCATCTAAGCCACTTATTCTAGTTTCTGGGGCATCTAAATCTTCACATTTTTTATAGATGTGAGGGAAAACATCCAAATGCTGTAAGTTCTCAAGAGTCATTATATTTCTCCAATATCTGCAGGTTACTCTCATCATACCTGTATGGATCTTTTCATCATCACTAAACCTTGCAGTCAATATGCTTAATTGAGTCTCCACATTTTCTATAGTAGGATTGTGCATTATAGTTCTGAAGGATTTATTTAGTCTCTGCATATACTGAAGTCTAAAACTCATTCTTGCCTCTTCTCCAAACTTATCCTTAAAATAAGATTCTACAATAGGGTTAAGATCCCTTTGAGTAGCCATATAGTAATGTGTCTTTGTTAGTCCATACATCACCCTACAAGTAGCTTTTCTTTCAGTTCAGGGGAACACAGGTCATAGTAGTGCATTGATGACCTAATATTAGTATGATTTAAAAGTCCAGCCAACTGAAATACTCCTACCTTTTTATAAATTATATGGTACATAGCAAAACTGTGTTTAGCACAGTGAAAGGTAATATGTTTACTTATTCCTGCTCTTGTCATCCACCTTCCCATTCTTTGATTCAACTTAGAAGTTGCATCCTTAGAAAGGTTAGGAAACACCTTATCACTATCACCCTGTCTTTCTCCAAGATACTTTTTGGCATAGGGGGTAAAAGGATTACTAATTCTTCTCTCTTTACCATTAGGCTTTTTGTCCATTATAAAGTTGTAGTAAATTTTGTCACCATCTTCTTTAATGTCTCCCCAAGTTAGTTTATGTAGGTCTCCTATTCTTAATGCTGTTAAACAGGCAAACAAGAAAGCATTTTTCATAGTAGTGTTACTCTCTTCAGTATTCTCAAGTGTTCTATACTCCTCTAATGTTAAGAAGACCACATCAGGCAAAGTTTCAGGAAGTAATTTAACATCAAACCTTAATTCTTTTATGTATTCTTCTAATAATGCCTCCTTTAGTAGAAGCCTTAAGGTTTTAAAGTATTTGTTTGCTGTTTTAGTGCTGAGGTTTTCTCCATTTTTCTTTAATGCTTTGTCTGTTAGAAATTCATAAAAGCCTCTGGCTACTTCTCTTTTGTTAATTTCCTTAAATGTTATGTTCTTAGGGAAATATTTTATGAAATGTGATAACATATTTTTGATAGAACCTTTTGTGCTCTCACCCTTTACTCTTTCAATTTCATTGTCAATAAAAGCCTTTACAAGGGAATTTTCTTTTTTGCTATCCTGTAAGCCAAAGTTATCAGTAATAAAGCTTTGCTCTTTATCTAATTGAATTAGCCTTGTTTTCTCTAAAAGGTCTTTGTTATATTGTTTTTCACTAGGTGTTTTTGGGTTTTTAATTAGTCTGCCTATGTCTTGTCTTTGTCTGATTGCTACTTTTTTTCCATCAGGATTAATGTCATATCTAACAAAGGTGTCAAAGTAGAGAGTAATTGAATCTTTATTCTCCCTTCTTCTGAGTTTAACTCTCCCTGTATTTTCTCTATTTCTTGACACTATTTTAAATCTTGACACTTTTTATATTAAAATATAGACACTATATTGACATAAATATAGGCACTTAATATAACTTAATCAAATTAATAGTATTATAAATGTAGTAATATTAGGCTTTTTAGAGGTAAATAATTTTAATGATTATAGGTTCACATACTCTACAACTATTTGTCCTAGATTCCAAGTGGGGATAAAATAATTGTACTTTGTTCTTTCTAAAACTTCATTAAAAATACGATGCTGTAAAACACTTGAATTTCCTGTTATTATAGTTAGCGAAAAACTTTGTTTCAAACTTAATTCATCCAAGGTCTCTCGAACAAGAAGCATTGCTTCCTTATGACGAATTCCATGCAAGTCAATGGTTTTTATATTCAATAGCGCTTAAAATGAATTATGAAGTTGTTGTGACTTTTTTTATTTTTTAAGATGAGTTAAATAATTATTTATATGCATTAGATTCAACTCGTCGCTATCACCATAATACGCTCTTAATTCAGTTAATTTGTCATGCAATTCTTTTTGGATATCTGCATAGTCAGCCTGTCCATAAACATTATTCATTTCACTAGGATCTTTGTCTAGATCATAGAGTTCCCACTCGTCGATATCATAATAGAAATGCATCAACTTATAGCGTTCAGTTCTCACACCATAATGTCTTTTGACCATATGTACAGAT
>MDTB01069716.1_pt1 | contig 12086 bp, 12 predicted proteins | sample 811161 | NCBI WGS metagenome assembly MDTB01 (sample SAMN05326650, study PRJNA326480) | marine metagenome | isolation source: seawater | place: Mediterranean Sea | collected 2009 | reverse complement strand
CATAAATTTGATAAAAAAAAACTTATTACTGGAAACATTCTTTTTAGTGAAAAACATAAAGGTTTTTTTTCTCAAAAAAAAAGTATTCTTTTTGCAGTTACATTAAAAAAATTTTATAATTTACAATTTCTCGGTGTTGAAATGTATTACGAATTTATAAGAAATTTAGATTTATTAAATAAATTTTCATCTGAAAAAAAAATTAAAATAATTGTTAAAATTCATCCATCCGAAGCTAATTGTATTCATTCTTTGAGAAAAAATTTTAGAAATTTGATTTTTACTAACGAAACGATAGAAAAAATATTTGCCAGAGTATTTGTTACTATAAGTTTTTCCTCTTCTGTAATTGAAGACTCATTAAACAGTAAAGTTCCGGTAATTCTAATGGACCAATGGAAAAGATATGTACATTGCAAGTTTGCTAATGACGATAATAGTCCAATACATTATGTCGATAACTATGATTCTTTAAATCAAGCAATTAAAAAAATATCAAAAGTGAAAAAGTTTAATTTTGATAACTACATTTATGGTAGTCTATCAAAAGATAATCTGAAGAATAAAGTTTTTACTCTTATAAATTAAAAAATGAAAATTCTTGTTATAGGTGGAACTGGTTTTCTAGGTTTTCATCTTGTAAAATTTTTGAAAAGTAAAGGCCATAAAGTCAAAATATTTGATAAAAAAATAGGACATTTTAAAAATAAAAGAGAGAAAGTTGTTCTAGGTGATATCAACAATTTTGGCAAACTTTCAAAAGCAATAAAAAATCAAGATATAGTTTTTAATTTTGCAGCAATATCTGACATTGGCGAGTCAATTTCAAATCCAATCGGCACAGCCAAAAACAACATTTTAGGGAATATTTCGATTTTAGATTTGTGTGTTAAACATAAAATTAAAAAATTTATTTTTGCTAGTACTATTTATGTTCATAGTAATCAAGGAAGTTTCTATCGTGTAAGCAAACAATCATCGGAACTTTTTATTGCAGAGTATAAAAAAAGATATGGGTTAAACTACTCAATAATAAGATTTGGATCTGTTTTTGGACCAAAAGCGAGTAAAAAAAACGGATTAACCAAAATAGTTCATAAAGCATTGAGGGAAAAAAAAATATATTACAGTGGGACAAAGAATGCCGTAAGATCTTTTATTTATGTCAAAGACGCTGTTCGTAAAACAGCAGAAATGATTAAAAATAAATATAATGGAAAAAATATTCTTATTACAGGGAGCAATCAAATAAAAATCACAGAAGTCCTTAAAGAGGTAGCAAAAATAACTAAAATAAGAAAAAAACCAACTTTTGGAAATCTTCAAAATGAAGGCCACTACGATATTAGTCCTTATAATTATGCACCAATTAAAGATACAAAAATAAAGACTAAAAATACAATCACATTAAAAAAGGCAATTCTAGAGCTTATCGAAGAAATAAAGCATGAAAAAAGAAATTAATCTACTAGATTGTACATTCAGGGATGGGGGATATTATAACAATTGGAATTTTGATAAAAAAATTATTAATGAATATTTTAAATCAATTAAAAAATGTAAAATAAAATTTGTAGAAGTTGGTTTTAGATTTTTAGACAAAAGCAATATTAAAGGACCAACTGCTTATTCTAAAGATAGTTTCATAAATAAATTAAAAATACCTTCAGGAATTTCAATTGGGGTAATGGTAAACGCAGGTGATTTACTGAAAGAAAATACATCTCCACTAAATCAGTGTAAACAAATATTTCCAAATAAAAAAACAAAAGTAAAATTTGTTAGAATAGCTTGTCATTACGAGGAGATTTTTAAAATCAAAAAGGTAATTATTTGGTTAAAAAAAAGAGGTTTTATTGTCGGTGTAAATTTAATGCAAATTAGCGAAATCAAACTATTTCAGATTAGTAAAGTTTGTAATTTTTTAAAAAAACTAAATATAGATATTTTGTATTTTGCTGATAGCCTTGGTTCCTTAAACTCTAAAACCACCAAAAAAATTGTAAATCATTTTAGCAAAAATTGGAAAAATGATCTTGGAATACACGCTCATAATAATTTGGGATTAGCATTATCAAATTCGATCTTAGCAAATAAAAATAATGTGAAGTGGGTCGATTGCACAATTCATGGAATGGGGAGAGGACCGGGAAACTTAAGAACAGAAGATATAATCAATTATCTTTCTAAACAAAAGAATATTAAAAATTCATTAAAAAAATTTATAAAAAAATTTTTTCTAAAACTAATAAAAAAATATAAATGGGGTCCAAATAAATATTACGCATTAGGTGCAAAATATAAAATCCACCCTACTTATATTCAAAGACTTATGTCAGACAAAAGATACAAATCTAAAGATTACAATAATATTTTAAATACATTAAGAAAAATAGGTGCTAAGAAATTTAATCCATACAAATTAGTTAATTCATCTCAGTTTTTATTCAGTAATCCAAAGGGCACATGGAATCCAAAAATGATGCTTAAAAACAAAAATATTTTGATTTTAGGACCGGGAGATAGTGTTTACAAAAATAAAAATAAAATTGAGAAGTTTATAAGACAGAATAATCTTTTAGTAATTTGTATTAATACTTCAAAGGATATAAATGAAAAATTAATAAGTTTAAGAGTAGCATGCCATCCAATGAGAATAATGTCGGATATTAATTTTCATTTTAAAAATAATTCAACAATAGCAATGCCTTATTCTATGCTGCCAAAAAAAATAAAAAAATCAATTTATTTGAAAAAAAATAAAATTTTAGATTATGGATTATTTTTAAAATATAACGATACTGTAAATGTAAAAAAACACTTTTGTGAATTACCTAACCCATTGGCTATTGGATACACTCTTTCCATAGTTATTTCAGGTAAATCAAAAACGATTTATCTTGCAGGTTTTGATGGTTTTGAGTCAAATGATCCAAAGTCAGATGAAACTCAAAGAATATTTGAGTTGTTCAAAAAAAAATATAAAAATATAAATTTGAAAAGTCTTACAAATACAAAGTATAATTTAAAAAACGAAAATTTATTACAATGAAAATTTTAATTGTGATTCCTGCAAGATTTAAATCAAAAAGATTTCCAGGAAAACCACTTGCAAAAATTAACAACAAAGAAATGATTATTTGGGTAGCACAAATTTGTAAAAATGTAGCCGCAAAATCAAAAGTAATTGTAGCTACTGATGATTTACGTATCAAAAAAACTGTTAACAAATTTGGCTTCAATGCAATAATGACATCTAAAAATTGTTCAACAGGAACCGATAGAGTTGCAGAAGTTTCAAAAAAAATTAAAGCAGATATTTACATAAATGTTCAAGGTGACGAACCTCTAATTAAACGCAACGATATAAAAAAGATTATTTCTGCAAAAATAAAATTTCCAGATCATGTTATATGCGGTTACTCAAATTTACTAAAAAATGAAAAAAAAGAGAATATTAATATTCCCAAAGTTCTTACAAATAGACACAATGATTTAATTTATATGTCAAGATCTCCTTTACCAGCAAAAAAAGATTTAAAAAAAAATATTAAAATTCAATATTATAAACAAGTATGTATTTACGCTTTCAATAGAAAAGAATTAGAGAATTATAAAAAATTTGGAAAAAAATCAATTTTAGAAATTTCAGAGGATATCGAAATATTAAGGTTTTTTGAGATAAATAAAAAAATAAAAATGGTGAAAATTAAAAACAAAAGTATAGCAGTCGATGTAAAAACTGATATAAAAAAAGTTCAACAATTTATACAACATGAAAAAAAAAATTAAGTTTCTAGACCCAAGTATAAAAAGAAAAAACGACCTTACAAATAAAAACTTTCAATTAATTAAAGGAACAAATATACCTTTACCGTCAGAGGTTGAAATAAGCGAATCTGGAATTTGTAACAGAAAATGTTCTTTTTGCCCCAGAAGTGATCCGAATTATCCTGATATCAATGAATTTATTTCTCCAAAATTACACTCAAAATTAATAGATGAGCTTAAAAAATTAGATTATAGAGGAGTAATAAGATACTCGGGTTTTGTAGAGCCCCTTTTAGATAAAAATATTTTTAACTTGATATATGAAACAAAAAACAAAATTCCGAACTCAAGATGCGAAATTGTTACGAATGGTGATGTTTTAGATTTAAAGAGATTAAAAAAATTATTTGAAAACGGATTAGATACTTTGCTTATAAGTGTTTATGATGGGCCTAAAGATGCTGAAAAATTTCAAAATTTATGTAATCAAGCTGGGCTACAAGAGGGTCAATATGTAATTAGACACAGATATTTTACCGAGAAAAAAGATTTCGGTTTAACTATTAGTAACAGGGCAGGAATGATGGAAAACTCTGAACACAAAATCCCTGCACTTAAAACCCAAATGAAATCAAAGTGTTTTTATCCAAGTTATACTTTTTTTATGGATTATAATGGAGATATATTAATGTGTCCTCACGACTGGGGAAAAAAAATGATTTTAGGAAATCTTAATAAAAGTTCTTTCATGGACATATGGGCATCAAAAAAAGCAATTAAAATTAGAAAAAAACTTAATAAGGCTGATAGAGGGTTTTCGCCTTGTAATGTTTGTGACGTTTCTGGTGAACTAATAGGCAGAAAACATTCTCTAACTTGGGATGGTGTAAATTGAAACAAAAAAACGTTTTAATATTAGGTGCTAGCTCTGAGATTGGTAATGAGGTTATAAAAAATTATCTAAGACAAAATTGGATAGTTTATGCCCACTGTAACAATAATTTTAAAAACATAAATAAAGATTTGCTTCTTAAAAAAAAGAATTTAAAAATTATCAAATCAGACTTCTATAATAATAAGCAATTTAACAAGTTTTCAAAATATATAAAAAAAATTCAAATTCATTCATTTGTTAATCTTGTAGGTTATATCGATAATATAACTTTTAAAAATACAAGTATAAAGTCTTTAACAAAATCAGTTCAAATAAATGCAATTGCACCACTTATTATTCAAAGAGACTTGTTAAATAAGATGGCAAAAAATAAATTTGGCCGAATTCTTAATATAAGTAGTATAGGGGTAAAATATGGGGGTGGTGAATTTACTTTTAATTACTCATATTCAAAACATGCTTTAGAATTTTTACCACAGCACTTGAAAAAATTAGCAAGTAAAAATATTTTAAGTAATATTTTAAGAGTAGGAGTAGTGGACACAAAACTTCATAAAAGAATTAAATCTAAAAATATGTCTAAAAGAGTTCAATTAATACCAATAAAGAGAAAAGCTACAAAAAAAGAAATTTCAGACACTATTTATAATTTAGCATCTGAAAAAAATTCCTATATTTCAGGAGAAATAATTACAATAGCCGGCGGAGAATAGTGGATTTACATAATTCACAGTTAGTCTTAATTAATAATATTAAGAATTTTATAAAAAAATCAGAAGATAAAGGTATACCAACCTACGGGAGCGGTACTTTTTACTTTGCCCCATTTGGAGACTCCAGGGGTTTTGGAAAAATAATATCTAATCAGAATATATTAAAAGGATTAATAATTAACTTAAAAATATTTTTTAAGGATATTTATAAAATTGCATTTTTAGGTCGTTTCAAAATTGTAAGTAACCCTGACTTAAAAAAATATAAAAATATCATAGTAAATTGGGCAACCAAAAAGAGTTTTGATAAACACGGAAGTTACTATGATAAACATTTAAATACTTATTCCGATAAAAATAAAAATATTTTATGGTTCCTAATTTTAATAGATAAAAATATTCCAAAAAAAATTGGAAAAAATATTGTTTTGATAGCTAATGAAAAAAAGAAGTTTAATATAAAATATTTATTAAATACAATTAAAGCTTCCTTAAAAGCAAAAAATTTATCTAATCTTCTAAATGACCTATCGTATTTAAGTTTATTAGCAAAATTTATTTATTTAAATTTTGATAAGTTCTTATCTAAAAAAACAAATAAAATTTTAATGCCGTATGAAGGACAACCTTTTCAAAATGCTATTTTCAAAAAGGCCCATCAAATTAATAAGAAAATAAAAACAATTGGTTTTCTTCATTCATTCCCTATCGGACTCCCTTTAAATTTGATTAAAAGAGATGGAGCTCCAAAAAAAATAATTGTATCAAGTATTTCTCAATCTTATTGCTTGAGAAATTTTCTCGGATGGAAAAAAAAGGAAATTAAAATACTTGCGTCAACAAGATTAAGAGTTTCGAGTAATATTCATATGAATAATAAAATTTTCTTACCGATAACTTTTAATTCGCAAAAAAAAATACTTGATAATCTAAATAATTTTATTTTAAACTCAGATATTAACTTAGCAAATGTACAAATTAGAAATCATCCCAGTTGTTTACAATCTAGAAAACATTTGTCATTAATTAAAAAAATTAAAAAGTTATTAAAAGGTACAGGGAACAAAAAAATAAAAAAGAAAATTTCTATATTTATTGGAGCTACTGGGTCAGTAATGGAAGCATTGGAGAGAAACGTCGAAACAATTCATATTTGTGAAAATCCAACTTTAGAGTCATATTCAAAAAAACTATGGAAATTTATTAAAATCAAAAAAATTAATGACTATGTAAATAAATACAATACTTACAAAAAAAATCAGTTGATAATCTTTGGAAAGAATGTAAGTTTATATAAAAAATATCTTCAATAAAATGTCAGATATAGAATTTTTAAAAAATTATTTTGGTGAATTAAACAAGCTTATAAATAATAGTGATTATTATAATGACCTCGTTAAAGTCAAAGATATTTTAAAAAAAACCCATTCAAGTGGAAAAAAAACCATGATTTTTGGTAATGGAGGAAGTGCAGCAATAGCCAGTCATTTCAGTGTTGATTTAACAAAAAATGCTAGAGTAAGATGCACCAATTACAATGAGTCAGACCTTTTAACTTGTTTTTCAAATGACTATGGTTATGAAAGATGGGTTGAGAAAGCAATAGATTTTTATGGAGATGAAGGGGACTCGCTTATTTTAATTTCTGCGGGAGGCAATTCACCAAATATGATTAATGGAGCAAATCAAGCAAGAAAAAAAAATATAAATTCGATCATTACCTTTACGGGAAATGACAGCGACAATAAACTTCAGAATTTGGGGGATATTAATTTTTGGGTTAATAGTAAAGCTTATAACCATATTGAAAATGTTCACCAAATTTTACTGCTTTCATTAGTTGATTTGATAATTGGTAAAAGCGAATACCCTCCAAATTAATTTAAATTTTAAATGTCAAAAAGACCAGAAATTTCAATTATTATGAATTGTCATAATGGTGAAAAGTTTTTATATCAGGCTCTAGATAGTATTTTAAAACAATCCTTTAAAAATTGGGAATTAATATTTTGGAACAACAGATCAGCAGATAAAAGTGAAAATATTTATAAAAAGTTTAAAGATAAAAGATTGAGATATTTCTATACACACAAAAAAGTTAGCTTATATGAGTCACGGAATGCTGCATTAAAAAAAGCTAGGGGCAAATTCATCTCATTTTTAGATGTCGACGATATTTGGTTTCCTGATAAATTAAAATTACAACTTAAAAAATTTAAAGACAAAGATGTTGGATTAGTGTACGGAAAGTATATCAAAATAAGTAAAAATAATTTTTTTCGAAAAAGAAATTTAATTACTAAAAAAAATTTACCGGAGGGTTACATTACACAAGATCTTCTAAAAAGTTACAATGTCGGCCTTCTTACAATTATGCTAAGAAGTAAATTTTTGAGAAATAAAAAGACAGTGTTTAGGACAAAATATAATTATTTGGGAGATCTAGATTTTGTTTTAAATTTTTCATTAAAATATAAATTTGCTGCGGTACAACATCCTATCGGTATATACAGACAACACGATAATCAAATGCAAAAAAAATTTCGTAAAATTAAGTCTCATCAATTTACGCAATGGTTTAACGAAATAGCAAGGAAAAAAACTTTTGGAAATCATAAAAACTTAAAACTATTTGAAGAGTGGGAAAGATTCCAATCACATTTCACCATTATAAAACAAAAAAGAAATTTAAATATTTTTTTAAAAATAATTAAATATCCTAATAATTTAAATAAAATAAAATTATTAATATTATTTTTTACACCAGAATTTATTTCAAAAAGAATCGTTTCTGAGACATAAAATTTAAAATGAATATTTTAATAACAGGCGGGGCCGGGTATATAGGAAGTCATACCGCACTATCATTAATAGATAAGGGCCATAAAGTTTCAATCATTGATAATTTGATTACTGGATCTAGGAAATTAATTCCGAAAAATGCTAAGTTTTATAAATGTGATATAATTAATTATAAGAAAGTATCTGAAATTTTACAAAAAAATAGGTTTGATGCCGTCATTCATTTTGCTGGATTAATTAAGGTCGAAGAGTCAGTTAAATATCCCAAAAAATATGAATATAATAATTACACAAAATCAAAAAAATTTATTGATATTTGTATCAAAAATAAATTGAACAACATAATTTTTTCATCAACTGCCTCAATTTATGGACATTCAAAAAAAAAAAATTGTAAAGAAAATAGCAAATTAAATCCCCAAAACCCTTATGCTAAAACGAAATTCAAAATTGAAAATTTTATAATTAAACGAGCAAAACAAAAAAAACTCAATTATATTATTTTAAGGTATTTTAATGTTGCCGGAGCTGACAGGAAATTAAGATCGGGTCTTTTAGATAAAAAATCATCACATTTAATTAAAGTTGCATGCGAGGTAGCAACAAAAAAAAAGAATTTTTTTATAATTAATGGTTCGAACTACAGAACAAGTGATAAGACTGCGGTAAGAGATTTTATTCACGTTACGGATTTATCCGAAATACATATCTTGTCTATCTCCTATCTTCTTAAAAAGAAAAAATCACAAATATTTAATTGTGGATATGGTAAAGGATTTTCTGTTCTTCAAATAATTAAAAGTTTTAATGAGTTACTTAATAATAAAATTGAATACAGATTTGGACCAAGAAGGCCAGGAGATATAGAGAAACTAGTATCGAATTGCAACAAAGTAAAAAAAACTCTTAAATGGAAACCTAAATACAATCAGTTGAAAACTATTTTAAAAACAGCATTAAATTGGGAAAAAAAAATAATCTCATTTAAATGAAAAGAATTCTTATAATTGGTGGGACTGGATTTATTGGATCCCATTTAGCCCAAAAGGCAAAAAATAAAGGCTGGCAAGTTACAAGTTTATCTCTTGGTAAACCAAAAAGAAAAAGAAGAATTAAAGGTATAAAATACTTAAAAATTGATATTACAAAAAATAACGAAATTAAAAAAAAATTATTAGAACATTATACACATGTTGTTAATTTAGGTGGACATACATCAGAAATTAACAAAAAGAAATATCAGAAAAAAATTTACAATAGTCATTTTAAGGGTTCAATTAATCTAATGAATTTTTTTGTAAATAAAAATCTTAAACACTTTATACAAATTGGAAGTTCCGCAGAGTACGGTTTGACTTCGTCTCCCCAAAAAGAAATTAGTAAATGCAAACCTGCCAATACCTATGGAATAGCAAAATTAAAAGCTACAAATTATTTATTAAAATTACACAAAAAAAAAAATTTTAATGGAAACGTGTTAAGATTTTTTCAAGTGTACGGGCCAAGACAAGGTAAGAATCGCGTGATTATACAATTGCTTTATTCTTGCTATAAGAACAAAATTTTTCCAACTTCGGATGGAAAACAAATTAGAGATTTTTGTTATATAGATGACGCAGTAGAATCAATATTTAAAATTTCTGAACAAAATGTTTACGGTCAAATATTTAATATTGGATATGGTAAAGGGACAAGTATTAGATCGCTAATAGAAGAGATACAAAAAATTACAAAAAAAGGATTTCCACTTTATGGAAAATTTAAAGATAGAAATTATGAAAACCTAAAATTAATACCAGATATTAAAAAAGCTAGAAAAATTTTAAATTGGAAACCAACAATTAGTCTTAAATTAGGTTTAAAAAAAACGTTAAATTATATTAAAAGATATGAGAGATAAGATTCTTATTATAAGTAATGAGAGTATATCAAAAAAAAATGACAATTATTATTGTGATAATTTAGATATAAAATCTATTCCTAAAGATTTAACAAAAAGAGGTGACGTTATATTAATAGGAAGGCTTTCAAAAGACGAAAGGTACCACAAAATTGAAAAATCTTATGTTTATCCAGCTCCAAATTTTTTTTCATTCATCAAACAAGTTTATTTAGAAATTAAAAAAAATAAAAATCTTAAAATTCTAATTATCTCAATTACACCATTTACTTTTTTGGCAAGCTTAATAGTTTTTACTTTTAAAAATAAACCTTTTGTATACTTACGTAGTGATGGATTTGAGGAATATAAATCTATTTTTGGATTATTGGGTCCAATTATTTACCAAGTGATGTTTTCAATAATAGCTAAAACTTCAAAATTAATTAGTTGTAGAAAACATATACTAAAAAGTAATGATGGAAAAATTGTTTCACCATCACATCTTACAGAAAAATGGTTTGAAAATACAAAACCTGTTTCGACAAATAAAGTTGATTTACTTTATGTTGGTAGAATAAAGGTTGAAAAAGGTATTTTTTCATTTTTAAAAATTTTTGAAGATATAGAAAATAAATTTTCTTTAACAATAGTTTCGCCTCAAAAAATGCACAAAGATGTTAAAAATAGAAATAATATAAAATTAATTGATAGTCGAAACGAAGATGACTTAATCAAAATTTATGATCAAAGTAATATTTTTATTTTACCTTCATATACAGAAGGACATCCACAAGTTTTAGATGAGGCTCTGGCCAGATTAAGACCAGTAATCGTATTTGAAGAAATCTCACATGTAAAACGTGATCGCTCTGGGGTTTTTATTTGTAAAAGGAACAAAGCTTCATTAATTGAAAAAATAAATTACATTTTAAAAAATTATGAAACAATTCAAAATGAAATAAAAAAAAATATTAACAATTTACCAACACGTATAAAATTTATTAAAGAATTAGAAAATATTATATTCTAAATATGAAAAATAATAATTTATCAATTGATATAATTATGCCAAATTTTAATAAGGCCCGATATTTAAAAGAAGCTATTGAGTCAGTAATAAATCAGACTTATAAAAACTGGAAGCTTTATATTATAGATGATTGTTCATCAGATAAATCAGACGAGATTATAAATAAATTTAGACAAAAGAATAAAATAAAATATGTAAAATTAAAAAAAAATAAAGGACCAAGTTTTTGTAGAAATATTGGTATACGTATATCAGATTCAAATTATATATCATTTTTAGACTCTGATGATTATTGGGTCAAAAATAAATTAGAGGACCAAATTAATTTTATGAATAAAAATAATTTTTCTTTTACCTATACAGACTACATTCCTTTTATACAAAAGAATGACAATAAAAAGTTTTTAGAAAAAACTAGTTTAAAAAGCTCATTTAATTTTAATGAATTTACTTTAAATTCATCAATTAATACTACAACAATGATTGTCTCAAGATCTTTGATTAAAAATTTAAAATTTAAAAAAATCAAAAAATTAGAAGATTATCTTTTCAAGTGCCAAATATTGAAGCAAAGTAAAATAGCTTATAAGTTTAATAGTTCTTCAGCTTTTTATAGAATTTTAGATAAATCACGTTCCAGCCAAAGACTTCACAATATTTTATATTTATGGAAAATTAATCAAAAGTATAATAATTTTAGCATATTCAGAAACTTATTTTCCATATTTATGATTTCTGTAAATTCTATAAAAAAGTATGGTTTCAAATAATATTTGGGCGTGTAGTTCAGTGGTAGAACGCTTCGTTGACATCGAAGAGGTCATAAGTTCAATTCTTATTACGCCCACCAAATACCCTCCTCTCAGCTAATTTCAGCTATTTACATCACTTAATAAAAATACTATAAACTTTGGCCTGGTGATTATTGCGAAGGGGTCATACCCGATCCCATTCCGAACTCGGAAGTCAAGCCCTTCTGCGCCGATGGTACTT
>MDTB01048250.1_pt1 | contig 12086 bp, 9 predicted proteins | sample 811161 | NCBI WGS metagenome assembly MDTB01 (sample SAMN05326650, study PRJNA326480) | marine metagenome | isolation source: seawater | place: Mediterranean Sea | collected 2009 | reverse complement strand
GGGCCTGGTATTATAGGCATAAAACTTCCTGCCATACCTAGGATAATTAACAGTGAAGATATTATAATTAGAAAAAGATCCATTGATATTATTCGTTAAAATCTATTAAATTTATTAAATTAAATTATTATATATTACAGATGATGAGATATATTATTTCTTTATTTTTTTTAGTTTTTTTCTTTTCATGTGAATTTAATATAAATAAAAAGATAAGTGTAGATGAAATACTGGATGAAGAATGGAGAACATTTAATTGGTCAGATGTAGATGAATACCCATCTTTTTCTCATTGTGATTCCTTGCAAAATCTATCGTTAAAGAAAGAATGCTTTATTACAACGTTAAGTAATCAAATTTCTGAGGATTTAATTATTAATACAAAAACTGTTAATAGAACAATTCAAGATACTGTAATGTTGAGATTTGTTATTTCAAAGAATGGACAAATTACTTTAGAGGAATTAATAGTTGATAAAAACATTATTGATTTAAAGGAAACTATTAACTCTTCTTTTGAAAGTAGTATAGATAAATTACCAAAGATTTTTCCAGCAATTAAAAGAGGTCAACAAGTTAAAGTAAAATTTTCTTTGCCGATATTTGTTTCAACAGAATAAAAAAATCTAGATGTCAGATGAAAAAATAATTTTAGGTATTGATCCAGGAACTACCATAATGGGTTTCGGACTTATTAAAATTATTAATAAGAAGATGGAGCTTATACAAATGAATGAGTTAAACTTAACTAAGTATAAGGATCATTATTTAAAACTAAAATTAATTTTTGAAAGAACAATTGAATTAATTGACACTTATAATCCTGATGAAATTGCTATTGAGGCCCCATTTTTTGGAAAGAATGTTCAGAGTATGTTAAAACTTGGTAGAGCTCAAGGAGTTGCAATGATTGCTGGTTTAACTAGAGAAATACCTATAACAGAGTATTCTCCAAAAAAAATTAAAATGTCTATCACTGGGAACGGAAATTCCAGTAAAGAACAGGTAGCAAAAATGTTACAGAATTTATTAAAAATAGAGAAACTTCCTAAGAATTTAGATGCAACAGATGGTCTAGCAGCTGCAGTTTGTCACTTTTATAATGGAGGTAAATCCAATAATGAAAAAAAATATTCAAGTTGGAGTAGCTATGTTAGTCAAAACAAAGATAAATTAGTTTAATTATCGCTGGAATTTACATTCATATCCCTTTTTGTAAGCAATCTTGCTATTATTGTAATTTTCATTTTTCTACATCTTTGAAAAATAAGAATGCATTTATTGAATCTATATTAAAAGAAATAGAATTAAGAAAGTATGAATTAGGATCTGATAGCATAAATACAATATATTTTGGAGGAGGTACTCCTACAGTATTAAAAATAAAAGAAATAAACAGAATTGTAAACTCTGTTTTATCAAATTTTAAAACAATTGAAAACCCAGAGATTACTATTGAGGCTAATCCTGATGATCTAGACAAATCTATTATTAAAAATTTATCGAAAAATTTTAATAGAATTAGTATTGGAGTACAATCTTTTTATGATAAGGATCTGAAGTTGATGAATAGACTCCATAGTTCATATCAAGCAAAAAAATCAATAGAATTATCTAAAAAATATTTCCATAATATATCTATAGATCTTATATATGGCATCCCTGGATTATCAGATAAAAAATGGATGAAAAATATAGAAATAGCTAAAGAATATAATTTGCCACATATTTCAGCATATGCTCTTACAGTTGAGCCAAAGACCATTTTAAGAAAATTAATTGAACAAGGTAAAATTGACAATATTGATGATAAAGTCTTGAAAAGACAAAACAAAATGATTGCAACTGAGCTAGGGAAAAGCAATTACTTAAACTATGAGCTTTCTAGCTTTGCACAAAAAGATTATATATCAATAAATAATAGTGCATATTGGCAGAGGAAAAATTATATAGGGCTAGGTCCATCTGCTCATTCTTTTAACGGAAAGCAACGAATGTGGAACATAAATAATAATATTAAGTATATAAAATATTTAGAAAAAAACACCCTTCCAATTACAATTGAGAACCTAACTGATATTGATATTTATAATGAAATAGTAATGACAGGGTTAAGGACAATGTGGGGGATTTCATTACTTGAAATAGAAAATAATCTTGGAAAAGATTTTAAGGATTATTTACTAAATAAATCAAGAATTAAAATTGAAAACAATTTAATTATTTTAGATAATAATTATCTAAAGATTACAGAGAAGGGCAGGTTCCTTTCTGATGGTATTGCTTCAGACTTGTTTATGTTAAACTAGATTATTTGATTTCTTAAAAAAATCTTATCTTCAATAAATAAATTATAAAATTATGAAATGGGAAGGTGTTATGCCGGCTGTCACTACTAAATTTACTGATGATGATAAGTTAGATTTAGATTTATTTAGTAAAAACATTTTAGCTCAATTAGATGCCGGAGTAAGTGCAATTGTTCTTGGAGGTACATTAGGTGAGGCTAGTACTTTAACAGCTGAAGAAAAGAACATTTTAACAAAAAAGACAATAGAATTAAGTGCAGAAAGAATACCTGTGGTTGTTAATATTGCAGAACAGTCCACTAAGGATGCTATTGTGACAGCTAGGTCTGCTGAAGAAAATGGAGCATCTGGATTAATGGTATTACCGCCGATGCGTTATAAGTCTTGCGATGTAGAAACTGTAAAATATTTTAAGGATATAGCAACAAGTACATCTCTTCCAATAATGATATATAATAATCCAGTTGATTATAAAATTGAAGTAACTCTTAATATGTTTGATCAGCTATTAGAATTGGATAATATTCAAGCGGTTAAAGAATCTACTAGGGATATAACAAATGTTACCAGGATAAAAAACAAGTTTGGGGATAGATTAAAAATAATGACAGGAGTTGATACATTAGCCTTGGAGAGTTTAATAATGGGTGCAGTTGGGTGGATTGCAGGTCTTGTCTGCGCATTTCCTAAAGAGACAGTTGCTATTTATAAATTACAAAAATTAGGAAAAATAGATCAAGCAATTAGTATATATAGATGGTTCCTTCCTTTATTGGAATTGGATATTAATTCAAAATTGGTACAAAATATTAAGTTAGCTGAGGCTTATACAGGATTGGGATCAGAACATGTTAGAGCACCTAGATTACCTTTGAGTGGAAATGAAAGAAAATCAGTTATTTCTATAATTGAAAGGGGATTAGAAACAAGGCCAGATTTGTCAAAATATAATTATTAAAAACTATATGCTTACAGGAAAAAATTTTATTGGAAATAAATTATCTGCATTAGGGAATGTAACCTTTCAAACATTTAATCCCGAATTAAATAAAAATAATAATCAAATTTTTTATGAAGCTAGTGATGATGAAATATTAGAGAGTGTTAATCTTGCAAAAATTGCATTTGAAAGGTATAAAAAAACAACCCCAAAAGAAAGATCAAATTTTTTAAACTCTATTGCGGATGAAATATTAGCTGTAAGTGATAATTTGCTTGAGGTTTATTGCTCTGAAACAGGGTTGCCAGCTGGTAGATCAAGAGGTGAATTAAAAAGAACAATAGGTCAATTAAGATCTTTTGCTGATTTAGCTTTAGATGGTAGCTGGGTTGAGGCATCAATTGATACAGCTATCCCTGATAGAGAACCAATTCCAAAGCCTGATTTAAGAAAAATGTTGATACCTCTTGGTCCAATTGTTGTTTTTGGAGCAAGCAATTTTCCGTTAGCATATTCAACTGCTGGAGGCGATACAGCTTCAGCCTTAGCTGCTGGATGCCCAGTTATTGTTAAATCTCATCCAATGCATGCTGGTACTGGTGAAATTGTCTCTGGCGCAATAATTAGTGCTGTCAAAAAAAATAATATGCCTAATGGTGTTTTCTCTAATTTAAATAGTAGAGATATAAATGTTGGAGTTCAATTAGTGAATCATACAAACGTTAAGGCTATTGGATTTACTGGGAGTTTAAAGGGAGGAAGATCAATTTATGATTTAGCATCAAAAAGAGATATTCCTATACCTGTTTTTGCTGAAATGGGAAGTACGAATCCAATAATAATTATGCCTGATAAAATTAAAACTGATTATCAAGAACTTGCAGTACAATTCGCTAAGTCTATTACTGTTGGTTCAGGTCAGTTTTGTACAAATCCCGGAATGATAATTTCTATTAAGGGAAGTCAGATGGACAGGTTTATTGAATGTTTAAAATCGGAAATAAATAAAATTGAGCCATCATGTATGTTACATCCAAATATACTTAATTCATATAATTCAAATGCTAATCAAACAACAGCAAACAAAAATGTTGAAATATTCTATCAATCAGATTCGACAAATAAGGAGAATTATCCAGAACATATTTTAGCAACAGTTGACTCAGATGAATTTATTAAAAATAAAAACATACATCATGAAGTTTTTGGCCCTTTCTCTTTAATTATTAAATGTAATGATATGGATGATTTAAAAAGAGTTATTTCTTCAATTCAAGGTCAGCTAACTGGAACAATTATTGGAGAAAATGATGAAATTTGTCAAAACCAAGATTTAATTGATTTATTGGGGGGTAAAGTGGGTAGAATAATTTTTGATGGTGTTCCTACTGGAGTGGAAGTTTGCCCTTCAATGCTTCATGGAGGTCCATATCCTGCAACGACTGATAGTAGATTTACAGCCGTTGGGATTCATTCTATAAAAAGATGGGTAAGACCATTCAGTTATCAAGATTTTCCAGATGAAGTACTACCTGACGAATTAAAAAACGATAATCCACTAAATATAAAACGAACTATAAACGGAGTAATAACTAGAAAATGAGAATGTCGTTTTGAAAAATAAAATTTACTATGAACTTATTCAGAATTTTTACAATGGCATTGTTTTTAATAACTATTCAATCATGTGATGAATATAATAGAAACAAGAACTCAAATAAACTAATTGAAATAATTAATTCCTATCAAGACCATGACGGATATGATTATAAGAAATATCCATTAGGTTTAGTTACAAAAGAACACTATAAAAATGAATCAGATTTTGCTAATGAGCTTCTGTTAAATTTAGCCTCAATAGATACATCATTTTTAAATGAGAATGATAAAATTTCATATAAATTATTAAGTTTTAAACTTCAAGATATTATTGACTATTATGAGTTTGAGAGATACCTAAATCCATTATTATCAGATTCTGGATTCCATAGTAGCTTAGGATATATGGTGAAACCTCTATATAATTACAAACAAGTAAAAGAGTATATAAATAAATTAAATGCCCTTCCAGATTATGTAGACCAACATTTTATAAATCTTAGAGAGGGTCTATCAAAAGGAGTATCGCAACCACTAGTTATTTTTAAGGGGTATGAATCAACATATGATGATCATATTACTGAAGATTTTAAAGCAAATTATTTCTATTCTCCTTTTTTGAATATGCCAGATGATCTATCGGAAAGTCAAATAGATTCAGTTTTATATGAAGGTCAGAAGGCAATTGAACAATCAGTAATTCCTGAATTTAAAAGAATTAAAGAGTTTTTTGAGAAAGAGTATTTCCCAAACACTAGAACTAAAATTGGTGTTTCTGAAATTCAAGATGGGTTAGATTATTATCAAAATAGGATTAACTATTATACTACCAGTAAAAGCTATACTGCTGATATAATTCATAAAATAGGCATTAAAGAGGTTAGTAGAATTAAAAAGGAGATGGTAAAAATTATTTCTGATTTAAATTTTAATGGAAGCTTTGATGATTTCTTTAATTTTTTAAGAACTGATGACAGATTTTATGCTAAAACTCCAAGAGAACTATTAATGTTTGCAAGAGATATTTCTAAAAGAATAGACGCTAAGCTTCCAAAATTTTTTAAAACACTTCCTAGAAAACCTTATGGTGTTGCGCCTGTTCCAGATGCAATTGCTCCAAAATATACAGGAGGTAGATATGTTGGGACATCTAAAAACAGTACTGAGCCAGGTTATTATTGGGTAAATACATATGATCTTAAGAGTCGAACTTTATATACAATTCCAGCATTAACAGCCCATGAAGGTGTCCCTGGACATCATCTTCAAGGTTCATTAAATAATGAATTAGGAGACAGTATCCCAAGATTTAGAAGAAACCTATATTTATCAGCATTTGGAGAAGGCTGGGGGTTATATAGTGAGTTTTTAGCTAATGATATGGGAATATATAGAAATGAATATGAGCAGTTTGGAAAATTAACATATGAAATGTGGAGGGCTTGCCGTCTTGTTGTTGATACAGGAATACATGCTATGGGGTGGACTAGAGAACAAGCTGTAGAATATATGTCAAAAAACACAGCATTATCACTACATGAAATTAACACGGAAGTTGATAGGTATATTTCATGGCCAGGACAGGCATTATCATATAAAATAGGTGAAATTAAAATTCGTGAATTAAGAGAAAAAGCAAAAATTTCCCTTGGGAAAAAATTTGATATTAGAGATTTTCACGAAGTTATTTTATCACAGGGAACAGTTACTTTATCTATTCTAGAACAAAGAATCAACAATTATATAAATAAAACTAAAAATGAATAAAACAAGTTTTACTTGTATTGATGGACATACATGTGGAAATCCTGTTAGATTAGTTGTTGATGGAGCCCCCATATTAGAGGGTAAAAACATGAGTGAAAAGAGACAGTTTTTTTTAAAAAATTTTGATTGGATTAGAAAAGGGCTAATGTTTGAGCCAAGAGGCCATGATATGATGAGTGGAGCTATAATATATCCACCTCATAATTCTAAAAATGATTGCAGTATTTTATTTATAGAAACTTCTGGATGTTTACCAATGTGTGGACATGGAACAATAGGAACTGTTACAATTGCAATTGAAGAGAAAATTATTAAGCCAAAAGTTAACGGAAAATTAAAAATTGAAACTCCAGCTGGAGTAATAGAAGTTGACTATTTATATAAAGATGGAAGAGTAAAATGGGTAGAACTTACTAATGTTGAAAGCTATTTATGTGAAGAGAATTTAAATATATTTTCAAATGATTTAGGTGAAATTATATTTGATGTTTCTTATGGAGGAAATTTTTATGCTATAGTTGATTATCAAAAAAATTTTTCAGGGATTCAAGATTATTCAGCTAGTGATATTATTAAGTACTCTCAAGAGATTAGAAAAAAAATTAATCATAAATATCCTAATAAGTTTATACATCCAATAGATCCTACGATTAGAGATGTTTCACATATATTATGGGTTGGCAATAAAATTGATGAATCATCTAGTTCACGAAATGCAGTTTTTTATGGTGACAAAGCAATTGATAGATCTCCTTGCGGAACAGGAACATCTGCAAGAATGGCTCAAATGTATTTTAAGGATGAACTAAAATTAAATGATGAATTTATTCACGAAAGTTATATAGGATCTAAATTCACTGGCACAATTAAAGAGGAATCAATAATAGGTTCACAAAAGACGATTATTCCCAAAATTAAGGGTTGGGCAAGGATATACGGATATAATAAAATTATTATTGATAAAGATGATCCTTATGCACATGGATTTCAAGTTATATAAAAATGTCTAAAAGTGTTGCTATTATTGGAGGAGGAGTGATAGGATTATGTTCTGCATATTACCTAATAAAGGAAGGTCATAGTGTTACAATAATTGATAAGTCTTCGTTAGATTCTGGTGCTTCATATGTTAATGCCGGATATTTATGTCCAGGACATATTATTCCACTAGCAGCACCTGGTACTATTGGACAAGGTATAAGATGGATGTTTAATTCATCAAGTCCATTATATATTGAACCAAGAATTAATATAGACTTTTTGAAATGGATCTATGCATTTTATAAATCATGTACAAACAAACATGTAATAAATTCTATACCAGGAATTTTAAATCTTTCACTTTTAAGCCAAGATTTATTAGATGACCTTAAACGTAGTAACAATTTTAAATTTCACTATGAAAAGAAAGGGCTTTTAATGCTTTGTAAAACTGATAATTCAATGGCACACGAAGAACATACAGTTAGGTTGGCAATAGAAAATGGGTTAGAGGCAGAGATGTTAAACAAGGATGAAATTAAGCAGCTTGAACCTAATGTTGAAATTGATTCAATTGGTGGAGCATACTTTAAATGTGATCAACATTCAACTCCTGGAGAATTCATGTCTGAGCTTAAAGACTTTTTATTAAGAAAAGGTGTAAAATTTATTAAAAACACAATGGTAGATAATTTTATTTTAGCAGGAGATAATATTAAGCACATATTAATTGACAATAGCCCAATTAAATTTGACGAATATGTGTTTTCTGCTGGACCATGGACTAATCATTTATGTAATAAGATAGGTGTTAAGTTATTATTACAGGCAGGTAAGGGTTATAGCATGAATGTTGATGAGCAAACAAATATAAATATTCCTGCAATATTAGTCGAATCAAAATGTGCTGTTACTCCAATGAATGGATTTACTAGATTTTCAGGAACTATGGAGATAGCTTCAATTAATAATGTTATTCGTAAAAACAGGGTTGATGCAATTGCAAATTCAGCATGTTCTTATTATCCAAATTTAAAAATTACTGAAGATGTAAGAAGCAAAGCAACTTTTGGATTTCGAGCTATTTCAGCTGACGGATTGCCTTATATTGGCAGATCTAATAAAATAAAAAACATTGTTATAGCTACTGGACACAATATGACAGGATGGAGTATGAGTACTGGAACAGGAAAATTAGTTTCAGATTTTATTTCAGAAAAACCAAGTAGTATAGACACCTCCTTTTATAATCCTGAGAGAAAGTTTTAGTTTATAATTGTATTTTCATTACATCTTCTTTTAAAACTTTTCTAAGAAAAAACATTAATGTATTACTGTTTTTCTTAGTAAATATCAAGGGTGGTTTAACTTTAATTACATTTTTGTCAATCCCATCTGAACTCATTAAAATCCCATATTCTTTCATTCTATTTATTAGATATTTAGCTTCTTTTTCTAAAGGCTTTAGCTTTCTTGTTGTTAATTCAAACCCAATAAATAAACCTTTACCTCTAACATCAGAAATAATAGGAAATTCATTACTTAATTTTATTAATTCAGATTTAATATACTCTCCAACAATTTTTGCATTTCTTTGAAGTTTGTTTTTTTTCAATTCATCTAATACAGATGTTGCTATAGCACATGAAACAGGATTACCTCCAAAAGAACTAAAAAATTCCATCCCATTATTAAATTTTTCTGCAACTTCTTTAGTGCAAACAACTGCTCCAATAGGATGTCCATTACCCATTGGTTTACCCAAAGTAACTATATCAGGAATAATATCATGTAATTCAAAACCCCAAAATTTCTCTCCAATTCTTCCAAATCCTGTCTGTATTTCATCACATATTAATAAGCCCTTATTCTTTTTGATAATTTGATATGTTTTTTTTAAAAAATTTTCTGGCAGTTCAATTTGGCCACCGCAACTAATAATGGGCTCTATAATCATTCCTGCAATAGAACTTCCTTTGGAATTCACTTGGGCTATCTTTTTTTCTACTTCTTTTACATATTTAATTGCAGATTTTGACCCTCTGTATTTTCCTCTAAAGCTATCTGGTATTGGAATAGAATGCACATGTTTTGATTCACCCATACCGCCTTTCCCAACATACTTATAATTACTAATCTCAACTGTACTATTTGTATTTCCATGATATCCACCTTCAGAGACAATGATATCTTTTTTAGAAGTATAATTTTTCATTAACCTAATTGCTAATTCATTTGCCTCACTTCCTGAATTAACAAAATATACTTTACATAGTTTTTTAGGAAAAGTTTTTAGCATTTCTTCACTAAGTTTAATAATATTATTGTGAAGATACCTAGTGTTTGTATTTAGGACAGCCATTTGTTTTTGACCAGCACGAACTACATTATTATTTTCATGACCTACATGGGCTATATTATTAACTGTATCAAGGTATTTTCTTCCGTTAGCATTAATTAAATATTGACCCATTCCTCTAACAATATTTATTGGGCTATTATAGCTTAGACTTAAATTTTTTGCTAGATATTTTTTTCTATTATTAATTATTACTTCATTAGAAAATTCATTAGTTGAAATAAGATTTTTGGCTTTAATAATTTTATTTGGATCAGGACAAATACTACTCCAAATATTTTTTTCAGAAAAAAAACAGACTCCAGGAAAATCATTTTTAAAATCAAGTAGACTTAGCATTAATTGAAAGTGAAGATGAGGTGCCCAGTTGCCATTTTCATTACTATCTCCTAGCTCACCTATTTTTGAGCCTTTTTTAACTTTATCACCCACGTTAATATTTAATTTTTTTACATTACATAGATGCCCATATAAGCTATAAAATTTAAAATCTTTTATTTTATGTTCTAAAATAATTAGACCTCCATAGCCCTTTTCAGAATTATTATTTGTTTTTACAACAACTACTCCATTACTAAAAGCATGAATAGGAGTTTTTTTATTTAACCAAAAATCAATTCCAAGATGGATTGTTCTATTTTCTATACCATTATTCCCCATTCTAGAGTAGTTCCTAGAGTTATATAATACTCTTGGTTCAAGATACCCCCCTGCAATAATTGAATCAGATTCTAATTTTTTTATCCAATTTATTTTATTTTCAAAACAGTCAATATTTTCATCGATAAAATTATTCTCAAGCCAAGTACTTGAAGCACTAAGATCAATTTTATAGAATTTATCTTTTTTAATAGTAGGAAATAAATTATCTACTTTGAAGGATGCTTTTTTTGCCCATTTATTAAATTTATTTTCATTAGGATGAGCTGTATAGCCACATGCATATCTAAAGGAATAGAGGGCTGTTTCTTGATTGATTCGATTCCATTTTTTAATCAATTTTACAGCTTCATTTTCACTTACTAAAAGGTATTTGTTTTCTTTATTGTGAATTCTATTAATTGATGATTTTGTTATTGAAATTACAAGCCTCATAGCTATAGCTATGTAAAGGAATTTAATTTCATCTTCATTTAATTTATATATTGAATGATATCCTTTAACAACATTAATTCCAGCTTCAAGAGGATTTTCACAATTCATCATAGCATATACGCATGTTACAGCTACATCATTTATTGTCTGAGTTTTGATACTATCACCAAAGTCTATAATGCCATTAATTTCAGGCTTATATATGTTATTACTTACAATTACATTATTATCATTAACATCATTATGAATAAATGATTTTCTTAATTTTTTAAATTTTTCTAATCTTTTTTTGAATTCAATTTGAAAACTCTTTATTATTTTTCTTTCAGTATTGTCTTTTATATAATTTAGATATTCAACTGTCCATAATGAATTTGATATATCCCATTGCATTTTTGAATTACTGTAATTATTTCTAAAATTTTTTAATTTTTTTGTAATTAAGGCAGCTTCTTTACCAAGCTTAATTCTAAGTTCCTTATTAATTGGGTTTACTTTTGACCATGCCCTCCCATCAATCCATGAATTAATTCTAAAATATCTTATAAATTCATTTTCATCTGTAAAATGACAAAAGTTTGAATTTTTTTTAGATTTTATATTTATTGGAGTCTTTAATTTTTTTGATAAATAATCTAATAATTTAGTTTGAAATCTTACAAAGCTTAAATCTGTTTTATTTGGATAAATTTTTAGATAATATTTTTTTTTACTTTTTGATATTAACCTATAATTTAGATCCTTTTCACCATCTAATTTTTTTATACTACATATAAAACCATAATTATCATAAACCAATTTTTTAATTTGTTTTACTGATAAATTTAAATTAGAATCTACTTCTTTCCACATATAGTAAAAATACAAAAACGGTAAATACTTTTAATCTTATCAATAATCTAAATATTGAAAGTATTGTTTATATTAGCACATCAATTTGCGGGCGTGGTGGAATTGGTAGACACGCTAGACTTAGGATCTAGTGCCGCAAGGTGTGAGAGTTCGAGTCTCTCCGCCCGCACAATAATCTATTCAT
>MDTB01105726.1_pt1 | contig 12087 bp, 7 predicted proteins | sample 811161 | NCBI WGS metagenome assembly MDTB01 (sample SAMN05326650, study PRJNA326480) | marine metagenome | isolation source: seawater | place: Mediterranean Sea | collected 2009 | reverse complement strand
TAGTGATATAAAATCGGTTTTAATTATTGGAGCGGGTCCTATTGTTATTGGTCAAGCTTGCGAATTTGACTACTCAGGTGCACAAGCATGTAAAGCCTTGAAGGAAGAAGGATACAGAATAATTTTAGTAAATTCTAATCCAGCGACTATTATGACAGACCCTGAGATGGCAGATGCAACATATATCGAACCCCTTTCAATAAATAGCTTGGAAAAAATTATTATTAAGGAAAAACCTGATGCCCTTTTGTCAACAATGGGAGGACAAACAGCACTGAATCTATCAATTGAGTTAGAAAAAAAAAAAATTTTAAAAAAATACAACGTTGAATTGATTGGTGCTACCAGCAAAGTAATCGAGAAAGCAGAAAATCGCGAAAAATTTAAAAAATCAATGGAAAAAATTGGGCTTCTTACTCCCACTGGTTTTACTGTTAAAAATCTAAGTACAGGAAAAAAATTCGCAAAACAAATTGGATTTCCAATAATTTTAAGACCTTCTTTTACACTTGGAGGAGCTGGAGGAGGACTTGCAAATAATTATTCAGAATTCGAGCAAATATTAAAAAAAGGTTTATCACTCTCTCCAATCAATGAAGTTCTTATTGAAGAGTCAGTTATTGGATGGAAAGAATATGAAATGGAAGTTGTGAGGGATAAAAATGATAATTGCATTATTGTTTGTTCAATTGAAAATATTGATCCTATGGGAGTCCACACTGGTGACTCAATAACAGTCGCACCAGCTTTAACACTAACTGACAAAGAATTTCAAAAAATGCGAAATGACTCAATAAATATTATCAAAGAGATTGGAGTCGAGACGGGGGGATCAAACGTTCAATTTGCAATTGATCCAAAAACTGGAAAGTCTATTGTAATTGAGATGAATCCAAGAGTTTCAAGATCTTCTGCACTTGCCTCAAAAGCGACTGGTTTTCCAATTGCAAGAGTAGCAGCAAAACTTGCGGTTGGATTTTCTCTGGATGAGTTAATGAACGACATTACAAAAATCACCCCAGCTTCATTTGAACCAACAATTGACTACATAGTAACAAAAATACCTAGATTCACATTTGAAAAATTTAATCAAACTGAAGCTGAATTAGGAACTACAATGAAATCTATTGGCGAAGCAATGTCAATTGGGAGAAATTTTAAAGAATCATTTCAAAAGGGAATAAGAAGTCTTGAAATTGGACTAAATGGACTTGAAATAACAGACGAATTAAGAAAAAAAACAAAAAAAGAACTTACTAACCTTTTAAAAATAAATACTCCGTATAAATTTTTAATTATTGCTCAAGCAATAAGAAAAGGTTTAAAGGAGAAAAAAATTTGCAAAATTACTAAATACGACTATTGGTTTATCAATCAGATATCAGAAATTGTTAAAACTGAAGAAATTATAAAAAAAACAAAGTTAAATAAAGAATTTTATTTAAAATTAAAAGGAGACGGCTTTTCAGACAAAAGGATAGAAAAATTATCAAAAAATAAAATATCTGAATTTAAGAAAATAAAAGATTTGCTTCCTGCTTATAGAAATATAGATACCTGTGCGGGTGAGTTTCCATCAAAAACTCCATATATGTATTCTTCTTATTGTAATTTGAACTCAACTCCCACATTTGAAGAAGAAACTGGTATTAGTAATAAAAAAAAGGTTATTATTCTAGGAGGTGGACCTAATCGAATAGGCCAGGGTATTGAATTTGATTATTGTTGCGTTCACGCAGCATATGCACTCAAAGAATTAAGAATTGAGTCTATCATGATAAATTGTAATCCAGAAACTGTTTCAACTGACTTTGATACATCTGATAGGTTATATTTCGAACCACTTGATGAAGAATCAGTTCTTAAAATATGCTTAGCTGAAAAATCAAAAGGTAATTTACTAGGAGTCATTGTACAGTTAGGTGGGCAAACGCCTCTAAAATTGTCCAAAATTCTAATGAAAAATAAAATTGAAATTTTAGGTACCCCTTTTAATTCAATTGATTTAGCTGAGGATAGAGACAGATTTAAATCGTTAGTTAATGAATTATCTCTTAATCAACCTGAAAATTCAATTGTTTACAGTTACAAACAGGCTAAAAAAGTTACAAAAAAAATTAATTATCCCGTAGTAATTAGACCCTCCTATGTATTAGGCGGAAGAGCAATGAAAATAATATATGATGATAATGAATTAAAAGCTTATTTCAAATTTGAAAAAATTTTTCCAAACAATTCAATTTTAATTGATAAATTTTTAAAGGACGCAAAGGAAATTGACGTTGACGCAATTTCTGATGGTAAAGATGTTTATATTGCTGGTATTTTAGAGCATATTGAAGAAGCTGGAATCCATTCTGGAGACTCTGCTTGCTCAATGCCACCTCAGACAATAACAAAAAAATTACTTGAATATATTAAAGAAGCTACAATTAAAATTTCAAATAGACTCTCAATTAAAGGCTGTATTAACATACAATATGCTATTAAGGATAATAAAGTTTACGTTATTGAAGTTAATCCTAGAGCAAGTAGAACAATACCATTCATATCGAAATCTCTTGGAATACCAATAGCTAAGATTGCTACTAAAGTTATGATTGGTAAGAAACTAAAAGAATTAAAAATTAAAAAAGTTTGTAATTCACATGTCAGTGTAAAAGAGTCAGTATTTCCTTTCGATCGTTTTCCTAGTGATGACATTGTGTTGGGCCCTGAAATGAAATCAAGTGGAGAGGTAATGGGAATAGATAACAACTTTCCTAAAGCCTTTCTCAAATCTCAAATCGCCTCAGGAAATAATCTACCTAGAAAAGGAAACGTATTTATTTCAGTTAAAGACGAAGATAAAGAAAATGTTATTTTAATGTCACAAATGTTAATAAAACTTGGATTTAAGTTAGTCGGGACAACAGGAACATCCAATTTTTTAAAAAAATTTTGCATCGATATTAAAACAATTAACAAAGTTAGAGAGGGTCAACCACATATTTTAGATATAATTGAACAAAATAAAATTAATCTTATTATCAATACAACTCAGAATTCAGACTCTCTCAAGGACAGTTTATCAATTAGGAGATCTGCAATTAAATACAAAATACCCTATGTAACAACAATTTCCGCAGCTAAATTGGCAATTTCTAGTATTAATACTATAAAAAAAGAAAAATTAGAGGTTAAATCGTTACAAGAGTACTATAAATTATAGAAAAAAAAAAAAAAAATATTATAATATTTCATAAATATTATTTTTAAACAAATGACTGAAAAATTTCCAATGACTGAGACAGGTTTTAAAAAATTAAAACTTGAATTAGAAGATCTAAAAAACAACCAAAGACCAAATGTAATTAAAGCAATAGCTGAAGCTAGAGAACATGGAGATTTATCCGAAAACGCTGAGTATCACGCTGCGCGAGAAAAACAGAGCTTCATAGAAGGTAAGATAGGTGACTTAGAATCTAAAATAAGCAGAGCTGAAATAATTGATACTTCAAAATTAGACTCCTCAAGAGTTACTTTTGGAAGTACTGTTGAAATTATAGATCTAGAAAATGACTTCAAATACGTTTATACAATTGTAGGAGTAGATGAGGCTGACATTGAAAAAAAATTAATTTCAATAAATGCTCCACTTTGTAAGGCAATGATCAACAAAAAAGTCAATGAATCCTTCGAAGTAAATACACCTGGAGGATTAAAAGAATACCAAATTAAAAAAATTGATTTCCTTTAGAGTTTATGAAAAAAAATGAAAATGTATTAATAATTGGTTCCGGTCCAGCAGGATATACTGCAGCAATTTATGCCGCTAGAGCAGGATTATCTCCATTAATAATAACGGGAATAGAGCCTGGAGGACAATTGATGATAACAACCGATGTAGAAAACTATCCTGGTTTTGAAAAACCTATTCAAGGACCATGGTTAATGGAACAAATGAAAAAACAAGCTATGTCAGTTGGTGCTAAAATTGAGTATGATCAAGTAGTAGAAGTTGATCTCGATAATTTTCCATTTAAAATTACAACTGAAAAAAAGAAAATTATTAATTCAAACTCCATAATCATATCAACAGGCGCAAAAGCAAAATGGTTAAATATTCCCGGAGAATTAATGTATAGGGGTTTTGGTGTTTCTGCATGTGCAACATGCGATGGTTTTTTTTACAAAAATAAAGAGGTTGTGGTTGTTGGCGGAGGTAATACTGCTGTTGAAGAAGTCCTTTTTTTATCAAATTTATGTAAGAAGGTGACTCTAATTCATAGAAGAAATAACTTAAGAGCTGAAAAAATATTACAAGATAGAATTTTTAAAAAAGACAATATCGATATTATTTGGGACACTCAGGTCACAAAGATTTGTGGAAATAGTGATCCAAAGGAAGTAAAGTTTATTGAAACTATTGACAAAAAGAATAATAAAGGAAACTTAAAAATTGATGGAATTTTTATTGCAATAGGTCATAGTCCATCAACAGATTTGTTTAAAAACAAAATACCGATGGATCAAGATGGGTATATATTCACATCAAATAATTCAACTAAAACTGAAATTGAAGGAGTATTTGCTGCTGGAGATGTAACCGATAAAATCTACCGCCAAGCTATAACTGCTGCGGGAATGGGTTGTATGAGTGCTATAGAAGCTGAAAACTTTCTAAACAAGAGAAGGATAATTTAATTTTATAGAATTAACTATCTCATCATGGACGGTTGATTTGATATTGTATTTCCTTGAATGGTAACATACCGAACCAGATAACCAATTCAGTTCCAACTTCTTTTTATTTTTTAAATCCAAATACATTGATGATGTCATATTGAACGGCATTTGTTTAATTTTTTCTAACCATTTTTCTACGGGATCATAAGAAAATTTTATTTTAAAAAACTTTGATAATTTAAATGTCTCATTCATTGCAGAAACAAACATATTTCTAGAATTGTCACTCTCGAAAATTTGGCCAATTGATAATTGAGTAACAGTCGTAACTCCACTGTAAGCTGATAAAAAAATAAATTTATCCCAAATTTTTTCCTTAATTTTATTTGTGTATCTTAGGTCTAAGCCCGAGTTTTGACAATCTTGTGCAAAAAATTTTAATCTATCTATTCTACTATTACTGAGAGTCGGACCTACAAAAAAAGTGGCTATTTTTCCATTATGAACAATTTCTGAATCTTTATTAATGTGAGCTGAAATTTGCGCTACTGCCCCAGTTTTACATTTTAAATCTAGTTTTTTATCTAGTATTTCTTCAGCATATATTCCATTCTGAAAAGGTAATATAATGCAATCCTTTGAAACGTTACCTTGAATACAATCAATAATAAAATCCAAGTCATATAATTTTGAAGATAAAATGATTAAATCGTACTTTTCATTTTTTTGAAACTCTTCGAAAACTTTGATTTTTTTGTGAAAAATTTTTCCTTGAGCGCTGTTAAGTTTTAATCCATTTTCTTTTAATTGGTAAAAATTTTTTCCTCTTGAAATAAAAGTTACACTATGTGTGGTGTTTAAAAGTAAAGAACCCAAATAACCGCCAATACCTCCTACACCGTAAATTAAAATTCTCATTTTGTTATCTTAAAAGTTCCACTGCCTTTTTTATTTTTTCACAAGCTAGATTTAAAAGCTCCATTGAGGACGCATAAGAAATTCTAAAATAAGGTGTTTTTCCAAAAGCGCTACCTGGAACAATTGCAACATCAGCATAATTTAAAATAAATTCAGCAAAATCTAAATCATTGGATATTATTTCATTTTCTGGAGTTAATTTATTTATAAAACCGTGACATGAAACAAAAACATAAAATGCACCCTCAGGTTTGATACACGAAAATCCATTAATATTGTTGAAGAAGTTTACAACAAAATCTCTTCTAGAAGAAAATTCTTTAATCCATATTTCTAAAAAAGTTTTATCGCTATCTAAAGCTGATATTGCAGCCATCTGGCTAATAGAGGTTGGGTTTGTAGTGCTTTGAGATTGTATTTTAGCAATACTACTTGTTATTTTAGCAGAACCTGCACCGTATCCAATTCTCCAACCGGTCATAGAAAAGGCTTTAGATACACCATTAACAATAAATACTCTGTCATACAATTTAGGCTCAACATTTAAGATATTTGAAAAACTAATATTATCATATATTAAATGTTCATAAATATCGTCAGTTAAAATCCACGTTTGTTCAAAATTTATCAGAATTTTTGATATTTCTTTCAATTCTTCTTTAGAATAAACTGCCCCAGTTGGATTGGATGGAGAATTTAATATTATCCATTTTGTTCTTTCATTTATCAATTCTTTCAATTTTTGCGGTGAAATTTTGAACTTTGTTTCTTCTTCGGTATCAAGAATTATTGATTTTCCTCCACATAAAGAAACTATATCAGGGTAAGATACCCAAAATGGTGCGGGAATAATTACTTCATCATTCTTATTCAATGTAGACATGAAAAGATTGTAGATTACGTGTTTACCCCCGACTCCAACTGTTATTTGCTCTACATCATAGTCTAGATTATTTTCATTCTTAAATTTTCTCTTTATAGAATTCTTTAATTCAATAAGACCATCAACGGCAGTATATTTTGTTATTCCATCATTAATAGCTGATATAGCAGCATTTTTAATATGATTTGGTGTATCAAAATCAGGTTCTCCTGAACTAAGGCTTATAATATTTTTTCCTAAATTAGTAAGTTCTCTTGCTTTTTGACTAATTTTAACTGTTAATGAAGGTTTAAAAAGTTTAAGTTTGTTAGACAAAATTGACATAAAAAATTTTTAAAATAGAAATTTAAAACTTGAATTAATTGATTATATATGGAGTTTCAGAAAATGGTACAAAAATGAATATTTATGATCAAAAAATTAGACCAAATTTGAACCTAGAGAAATCAAATAGGTTCTTAATAAAAAGTGACTTTAAACCCTCGGGTGATCAACCTGATGCAATAAAAGATTTGTGTAATGGATTACAAAATAAAAAACAAGATCAAGTTTTACTTGGTGTTACTGGTTCTGGAAAAACATTCACAATGGCAAATGTGATTAATAGCCTTCAAAGACCTGCATTGGTTTTTGCTCCTAACAAGATTTTAGCTGCACAACTATATAGCGAAATGAAAAATTTTTTTCCAAATAATGCAGTTGAATATTTTGTCTCGTATTATGACTACTACACTCCTGAAGCTTATGTTCCTAGAACAGATACTTATATCGAGAAAGAATCTTCAATTAATGAACAAATAGACAGGATGCGCCATTCGGCTACTAGATCGCTCCTGGAACGAAGAGATACAATTATAGTTGCTAGTGTTTCCTGTATTTATGGATTAGGTTCAGTTTCGTCATATTCATCAATGACTTTTGACTTGGTTAAGGGAAAAACTCTTGATAGAGAAAAGGTTAAAATTTCATTAGTTGAATTACAATACAAAAGAAATGATAACAATTTCATTAGAGGAACATTTCGAAATAGAGGAGATATTCTTGAAATTTTTCCAGCACATTTAGAGGACAGAGCGTGGAGAATTTCTTTTTTTTCTGATTTAATTGAAGATATTCAAGAATTTGATCCCCTAACTGGTCAGATTTATAAAGATTTAGAAAAAATTACTCTTTTTGCCAATAGTCATTACGTAACTCCTAGACCATCTCTTGAAAAAGCCATCGACTCAATAAATAAAGAATTGGATATAAGAATTAAAGAATTTGAAAAAAAAAATAGCTTAATTGAAGCCCAAAGAATTGAACAGAGAACCAGATTTGATATAGAAATGATGGTTGCTACGGGGAGTTGTTCTGGTATAGAAAATTATTCTCGACATTTAACTGGAAGGAAAGCAGGAGAACCACCTCCAACACTCTTTGAGTATTTACCAGACGATACAATAATATTCATTGATGAGTCACACGTTACAGTTCCACAAATTGGTGCTATGTTTAAGGGTGATAGATCAAGGAAACTGACTCTCTCAGAACATGGTTTTAGATTACCCTCGTGCAAAGATAATAGGCCATTGATGTTTGAAGAATGGCTGAAGTTTAAAGGACAAACTATATACGTTTCAGCTACTCCAGGAAATTGGGAATTAGAGAGAACTGGTGGAGTATTTGTTGAGCAAGTAGTGCGTCCAACAGGATTAATTGAACCCACATGTGAAATTAGAAGTGCGAGATATCAAGTAGAGAATTTAATAAATGAATGTGAAAAACTAAAAGATAAAAATTCAAGAGTTCTTGTGACAACGCTAACAAAAAGAATGGCTGAAGATTTAACAGAATATATGAACGAAAAAAATATTAAAGCCAAGTACATGCATTCAGATATTGATGCCATTGAAAGAATCGAACTAATAAGGAACTTAAGATTAGGACATTTTGATGTTTTAGTTGGAATAAATCTTCTTAGAGAAGGATTAGACATTCCTGAGTGTAGTTTAGTCGCAATTTTGGATGCAGACAAAGAGGGTTTTCTGAGGTCAAAGGTTTCATTGATACAAACAATCGGAAGAGCGGCGAGAAATTTAAATGGAAAAGTTATACTTTACGCAGAACAAAAAACGTTATCAATTATTCAAGCTATTCAAGAAACAGAAAGAAGGAGAGAAAAGCAAATTAAATATAACTCCATAAATAAAATTGTTCCTAAATCAACAACTAGTAAAATTTCTGACATAATAGATGACAATTTTAAACAAAAAAATTCTAGTAATAAAATTCAAAATGTAAAAACTGGTCATAACTTATCGAAACATATTGAGAATTTAAAAAAATCAATGAAAGAAAATGCTGAAGAATTAAACTTTGAAAAAGCTGCGGAAATAAGAGATGAAATAAATAAGCTTCAAAATAAAGAACTTGGAATAAATAGATGAAAAAAGCTAAAACAGCTCTTATTACAGGAGCCTCAAAAAGAGTGGGAAAATCAATCGCTATATTTTTGGCAAAAAAAGGATATAATATTGCAATTCATTTTAACGAATCAAGGAAAGAGTCTTTACAGCTTGAAAAAGAAATAATGGCAATGGGTGTTCAAGCAAAATGTTTTAAACTTAATTTAGAAAAGGTGAATGATATCAAAAACTGGTTCATTAATGTCAATAGATATTTTGGTGTAATAAATCTATTAATAAACAACGCCTCAACGTTTAATTATGATTCATTAAAAACTTCTACCTTGAAAAGCTTTGATAGTCATATGAATGTAAATTTAAAAGCACCTTTTTTTTTGTCCAAAATATTTGTTGAATCTTTAAAAAATAAGAATGGAAATATAATAAATATTATAGATCAAAGAGTTCTTAATATCACTCCTTATTTTACTACCTATACATTAAGTAAATGCGCTTTATACACTTTAACAAAATCTCTAGCTCTTTCTCTTGCTCCAAATATCAGGGTTAATGCAATTGGCCCAGGACCAACATTAAAAAGTAAAAGACAAACAGAAAAAGAATTTAAGGACCAAATATTAAGAACACCTTTAAAAAAACAAGTTTCATTATCAGAGGTAAATAAAAGTGTTAATTTCCTTTTGGAAAATGAATCTATAACTGGTCAATTAATTTTACTTGATAGTGGACAAAATCTTGGTTGGGCACATACTAAATCAAAAAAATTTGTGGAGGATTAAAAAAGACTTGACAAACCTAAAGTTGTTCACACGGAAAATGTCTTTTATTTGATTAAAAAAAGAAAAAGCTTAAAGGAAAAAACCTTTACTAATAGTTAAGAATTCTTAAAAAAATATAACTAAATCAATTACTTACGTAATTGCCTAAAAAATCATCATTTTATTCAAACCCTTACTTTCATTAGATTTATTTCCGTTAACCAACTAATACTCACAGGCTTATCCACAGTTTTAGTGGATAGTATTTTATATATTTAAATTATGCATATATATGTTTAATATAGGTTAGGAAAAATGAAATTTAATTTTGATAAAGGAATAGATGTATTAAGAAGGACTCTTAAGCATTGCCCAAAAAATCCAGGTGTTTATCAGTTTTTCGATAAAAAAAAAGAGATTCTCTACGTTGGAAAAGCAAAAAATTTATTTAATAGAATTAGCTCTTACACTAATTTCAATTCCCTATCAAATAGAATAAAAAAAATGATCGGTTTAGCAAATGATATAATTCTTATAAAAACTCCAACTGAAATAGATGCATTATTATTAGAAAGCAATTTGATAAAAAGTCATAAACCTCCTTTTAATATAAGATTAGTTGATGATAAAAGTTTTCCATTTATTTTCATAAGTCAAAATCATAACTGGCCTAGGCTTGAAAAATACAGAGGTAACCAATCAAAAAAAGGTTATTACTTTGGTCCATTTGCAAGCGTCAATTCTGTTAATGAAGTCTTGACAGTTTTAGAAAAGGGATTTCTTTTAAGAACTTGTAGAGATTCTGTTTTTGAAAAAAGAAAAAGGCCATGTTTATTATACCAGATAAAAAGGTGTTCTGCGCCATGCGTTAACTTAATAAATAAGGAAGATTATAAAGAGTTGGTTGAACAGGCTATTTTATTTTTGAAAGGGAAAGATTCTAAAATAAAAAAAATTTTAGCCTCAAATATGAATATTGCTAGTGAGAATCAAAGATATGAGGAAGCTGCTATTTATAGAGATAGAATAAAGGCAATATCAAAAATTTATCAAAAACAAAATATGTTCCTTAAAAGCAAAGAAAACTTCGATGTGATTTGTACCAAAAAAAAACAAAATTTAGTTTGTATTCAGTGTTTCTTTTTTAGAAATGGTCAAAATTTAGGTAATAAGGAGTACTTTTTTCAAAATCAAATAGATAAATCATCTGAAGAAATACTTGAGCAATTTATTTCGATTTTCTATATAGATAAATTTCCTCCAAACCTTATTTTTATTAATAAAGAAATTAAAAATACAAAATTAATTGAATTAGCTTTTCAAAAAGAAAAAAAAACCGCCTCAAAAATTATTTTACCAAAAAAAGGAAAAAAGTTAGATATAATCAGGATGATTGAAGAAAATATTAAAGTGTCTATTACAACTTTTTTTGATAAAAAAAACGATTATCAAAAACAAATACTTGACTTAAAACAAAAATTAAAATTGTTAAAATTACCCAAAAGGATAGAAGTCTATGATAATAGTCACTTATCTGGGACAAATCCTGTTGGAGCTATGATTGTCTATGACGAAAATAAATTTAATAAAGCATGCTATAGAAAATTCAATATCAAATTTGACAAGGACATTATTCACGACGATTATTTTATGATGAATCAGGTTTTAACCAGGAGATTTTCCAATATAAAAAGTAATTCCAGCTGGAAAATGAAGTTACCCAACTTAATAATAATAGATGGTGGCAAAGGACATTTAAATATAGTAAAAAAAATTCTTGAGGAAAAAAAAATGGAAAATATTGATTTAATCGCTATTGCCAAAGGAAAAAATAGAAATGCTGGTGAAGAAACAATTTTTAAGGATAAGAAGAAATTAAATCTAAAAAAAAATGACAGTGTATTATTTTTTCTTCAAAGATTAAGGGATGAAGCTCATAGATTTGCGATCTCATCACAAAGATATCGTAGAAAACTAAATATGAAAGAATCAATATTTGATCGAGTACCTGGATTAGGTTCAAAATCTAAAGTAAGATTACTTTCATATTTTGGTTCGATCGAAAATATAAAAAGTGCGGGAATAAAAGACTTGGAGTGTTCACCAGGAATTGGAAAGAAAATGGCTCAAAAAATTTATGATGAATTTAATGAAAACAATTAAAATATCAGATATACCAAACCTCCTCACGCTATTTAGGGTTTTTAGTATTCCAATAATTATCATATGTATAGTTTTTCAAAATTACTTTTTAAACTGGGTCGCTTTGATATTATATGGACTTGCTTGTATAACTGATTTTTTCGATGGATATTTAGCGAGAAAATATAATTTAGAAACAAAGTTTGGTAAATTTTTTGATCCGATAGCTGATAAAATCCTAATTACATCAATCATTTTTATTTTAGTAGCGGTAGATAAAATTAATGGATTTTTTATTTATCCAGCATTA
>MDTB01240304.1_pt1 | contig 12088 bp, 8 predicted proteins | sample 811161 | NCBI WGS metagenome assembly MDTB01 (sample SAMN05326650, study PRJNA326480) | marine metagenome | isolation source: seawater | place: Mediterranean Sea | collected 2009 | reverse complement strand
GAATAATTTCTATTTGCTGACATTTTTAGATCTGAAACCTTCCAAGCTCTTGTCTTAGTTGTTTCATTTACAGTAATTGATCCATTTCTTACGTATTCTGCTTGTTTCCACTGATCGGGATTTGCTCTTCTATTTGAATCTGACCCTGTTACAACTCGAATGTTTTCTAAAGAGAAAGCGTTGTTATTAAATTTATCACAATCTAAAACTGTTCCCTGTTTATCTGCTGCACCGGGATTGTTTCCAACTGCAAAGTTAAAATCTGATGGATTAAAATCTGGATAATATCTTGAAAATCCAAAATGTATCGATTTATCTGATAAGCCTGGAGGATAATTTTGAAATTTACCCGTGTTTCTTTGCATATCATATCTAACGCCCCACGGCATTGGCTTTTGTTTTAAGTTTGGAGCTTCGCCGATCTTAACGTTCATTCTATATGGCACGGGAGGCTCGACAGCTCTTCTAAGATAATTCGATTGTCCGGCGACGCGTGTTGGAGAGCCGTCGTCAAACGAAGAAAGAGGATTTGATCCCGATGTTACTAGATGTGTTGATCCTCTAAACCCTACTGGGAGTGCATCTTCCGGTACTTGTCCTGCTTTTATTTCTGCACTCATTTCAACTCTAATGTAATTAGAATTTACAGGATGATCTCCCTTAACGACTAGCTTTTGTGAAGATTCAGCTTGATCAAAATCAAAGTATGCAAGCTTATCTCCAATAACCCTTGCTATGTATCTTGTACTTGAAGGATCTAAAGTAAGGCCTGAGTATTTTTCTAAGATCTTTGGATTTAGCCAGTTGTCTGCGCGTGCTCTTATGAATAGGTCAAAAGTCCCATATGGCGCAGTATCTGTTCCTGGTTTTAAATTAGCAATCTCTATTTTAATTTTTCCTGATGCATATGTTCCATCATCGAGAGATATAGCTCTAAATAAGTTGTACGGTGATGAGCCATATTTTTGAGAAGTTATAAATGGAGATTTTGGAGCAGAGAACCTGTCTTCAAAAGATTCGTAGTTTGGCTTGTATGTAGAAGAAGTATTTCTTGGAGCTGATCCAGTAACTAAAAATGCAACATTTTCATGTGTGCCGATTCTGCCTTTGCCAAAGTTAAACTCAGGATTGAGAATACCGCTTCCCGTAACAACTGCAAGACTTCCATCTATATCATAACGACTATATAGAACGTGCCCTTTCTCTCTAATCTTTGTCAGGTCTCTATTTAGAACATCACCAAAGTATCCTGACTGTATGTCAAATGATGCTGTAATAACATTTGGGCTATCCGCTGTGGGAGAATGTCCATTCAGAAGCAATACAAACTGACTATTTGCCATGTTTACAGATCCTGTTGCGGAGCCTTGAATGTTCGTCTCACTTGCAATTGAGCTGAATACCGTTCCTGCGCCGCCAGGCTTTGCAGAAGGAGTCAGGTTTCCTGAAAGCGTAGCTATAACTCCAGATGGCGTCATAATAACACCTCTTATTATAGGAGCTGCTCTACTTGATCCTCCTGCTCTTTTACCTTCTTGAATTCCTGCATCACTAAAATAGGTCTGACCATTTGATTCAGACATAAGGCAGCCAAGAAAATAAGTTCTTCCCATGTCGCTTAGCTGTGATGTCGCCTGTTGATTACGACCAACAACACCGTTGTTCTGAACTTGTTGATTTCCTACGACAAACCCTGCATTTGTTACTTTTCCAGTTATTGCGCTTCTTTGTTTTCCGTCGCCTGCCCCTAAGACTCTCATATATGTTAAAGCCTTGGCGTTTTTTAGATATTCATTTACAGCCATTGGCCCGAACTGATTTCCGCCAGAATTTCCAAACACTGCTGCAAAGCTAGTTATATCAGCAACGGTAATAGGGACAAAGGCAGGTCCTCTATTTGCTGTTCCAATAACACCAGCAGGTATACCGATTGGTTGCCCAACTGTGGGCTGAGACAGATCTATCTCTGTTGTAAACACCCCAGGGCTTCTATAAATTACTTCAGCCATTTATTACTTCTCCGATTCATTTATATTTATTCTCTACTCGAAACTAACGCCAGCATTTGTTATTATAAAATCAATTGCAACAAATTCTACTGCTCTTGTTGGAACAACAACTATTTTTCCATTAAGAATATTGCTTTCAATATCTTCCTGTGTATTGTTTGTTGAATCCATTACGACCTTAAATTGATCTATTCCTTGCTGGCTTTGTATTGTTGAAAGTAGAGGTGTTACTTGTGCAACAAATCTAGCTCTTGTTGCAGGAGTATTTTGTTCAAATACTATTTTTTCTGCAACTTGAGAAACTATTCTTTTTACTTCTAGCAACATTCTTCTAACATTTACTCTATCTAGAGCACTTCTAGAAAGCTGTAGTGTTTTTTGTCCAAATATAACATATCCTGCTTGAGGAAATGTAGATATCGGGTTAATTCTATCTTCATAGAGCAAGTCTCTATCACCTTGATTTAGCCTTACTTTAACATTTGATACGAAGTCTAGTGCAGCTCTATTGAAACCTGCAGGAGCAAACCAGGGATATGCTACTGTATCGTTATATGCAAGTGCTCCCATTACTGCTACAGATGCAGGAACCTCAACAGGCCTATTGTTTATAGGATCATCAATTGTTACATCTGGAAAATATACTGCTGAGTAGTTATTGTCTATTGCTCTTCCGCTAAAGACCTCAGATGTCTTTGAAACGTTTGGCAAATCAGCTCCGCCAAGGAATAACCTGTTCCCGTCAGCATTGTATGTTGGAATATCTGCTACATAGAACCCTTTTGAATAATCAGAGAGTCTATCAAATACATAATCAGTAATTGCTGAATCTCTTAGTCCAGGTATTGTAATAATATTTACTCTGGAAACCATTGGATCTGTAAGTAGTTTTGCTCCCACCCTGTATGATGAAACAATTGAGCTGTCCTTTCCTGATCCAAAATCATTTGCAGTTGTATTTAGACCTATATCTAAAGTCTGGCCAGATGCCATGCCTCCGGTATCAGAACTACATGATCTATCATTCATTTTTGACATATCTGAATTAAGAATATTTAATCCATCAAATCCGCCGTAAAAGAAGTTTGTAAATTTTGCATAATTTGTAAATCTATTAAAGTAGACTGATGACGTTAAAGTCATTAGAGATGCAAATGTTAGTCGCTTTGCAGAAGATACGGGATCAGTAATAGTATAGTTTGCTGTATCTGGAATTCCGTTTCTAATATATGCAGTGTTTAGTATGTGGTCTTTTGCTGTTCCAGTTAGATGAGAATTTGCTGTAATGTTTAGATCTGGATTTCCAGCACTATTATTCTTTATCTTGTTCGGAAGCGCAACCCTTGCTAAAGTAAACTTGTTCTCATTAAACTCATCTGCACCTGCTCCTGTAACAACCATGTCAAGCTTTTGAATTCCAAGCATTTTTGAATAGCTTCTAAACAGAGTATTTATTTCAGTACTTTCATTTGATCTTAAAAGAGCATTGCTAAGAGTTCCTGTTCTTGGGAGTCTTGTAAACTTAGCTCCCCAGTAGTATCTTGCATCCACTCTTTCATCATCTCCTGACCTGCCTACAAAAGTCCCGACTGAATTGCACTCCCCTCTGGTTACTTTAAAAGTAAACGGAACCGGAGGCAAAATAGATCCTGTTAGCCTCCCTACGGAGTGAGCCGGATGGATACCAGTGACAAATGTTAGTCTTCTTGAAGTATTTGCCCCTCTAGGTAGAGTTGTCTCTGATGTATTATCAGTTAAAGTATCATTAGTCTTGAGTGCTCCGAAGCCCCTAAAGCCGAAAGGCAGAGCATTTTCTGGAATATCTTTTTCATCTACTGCAGGATTCATTATCACTCTAATTCTATTTGAATTATTAGGATATCTTCCTCTGACCATCATCTTTCGTTCGCTTTCAAGCTCTGCATCAAAGTTAAAATAGGCTTTAAAATCTCCTATTTTATTTGCTATATAATTTTCATCATCTGGATTAAGAGTGCATTGTGTATAAGACTCTAAAACCTTAGGAGCTGTATCTGTATCATCAAACTGTCTTACTTGAACTGTAAACGTTCCGTACGGATCAGACGGGTTTGTTGATTTTTTCAAAGATGTAATTGAAATCTTAAACTTATCATTTGCAATAGCACCATCTGAGATACATTCGAACTTAAATAAGTCATATTCTTTATTGCCGTATGGCTGTGATATAAAGTAAGATGTCTGTGGTGATTTATACCTTGTATCGAATCTTCCGTAGCCGTCAAGGAATGATATTCCTGATATTCCTGATTTTAATGACTGTAGCTGAGAACCAGAAGTCAAGCATATAGAGGGTACTGCCGCGCCGCCTGGAAGCAGTTCAGAACTTACATCTATCCCATTATCAACAAATGCTATCTCGCTTACAACAGGAAAGTCTGCATAAAGTAAGTGCTCTTCTTTGCCAAATCTTGAAGGATCAGTATTGAGAATTTTTCCAATATAGTTATCGCTTACAGGATCTAAGGATGCAGTAAATATTTTAATTCCAGCTGCTCCGTCCGTTGATGCAAATCCTTCGCCGGCAGATGAAGAAAGCACTAGCTTAAACATTCCGCTAGAGTTTGGCATTGCTAGGTCATTGTTGTCAGATTGATTTGAAGAGTAGCTAGCCGTCGCGTATGAAAGAATCTCAAACCTAGATCCTGTAGGCGTAAATAGCATTGCTCTTGTTAGATATACAAAGTCATCAGCTGCATTTAAGCTATAGCTTCTATTTTGGCTGAAGATAGGGTATCCTACTGCCTCTTCTCCTTGCTGGCCTTCGACAGCAGAATTCTGAACAATGTGTCTTGCATTAATAAACTGAACACATCCTTTTGTTCTTCCTTGGGCACTTGGTGCCATTGTCTCTTCTGTTCCTATTATTTTGAAACCAGCACCCTTAACGATACCGCCGTATACTGTATTTGAAAATTCAGCGGTGGTGGAATTTGAACCAGCGCCAAGAACTCTTATATATGTCAATGCTGTCTTGTGCTTTAGAAACTCTCTTACAGCATATGGACCAAATTTTTCTGGGGATAATGACCCGAATTTTCTTTCAAAATCTGCAAATGATCCAACCGTAACTGGTACAAATGCAGGTCCCATATCTGCTGTTCCGACAACACCAGCAGGAACTCCAACAATCTCAGAGTCTCTCTGGGATAAATCGATCTCTCTTTCAAAAAAACCGGGTGATTTAAATGTCTGCTCGGCCATTAACAAATCTCCTGTTATAACTTTCTACTGTTATAACTATCGCTTAAAATGCGAAAAGTCCTCAATCATCTGCAGTATCTAGAGTAGTTTCTAGATCTTTAATAATTATTGAGCTTGCAACTGTTTCTCCTGATCTTTGGTTTCTAGTTAAAACTTTGACCATTTCGATCTCTTTTTCACCTGTAAATGGATTTTGTATAACATTTACGAGCTCTACGTCGCCCATTCCGCGGGTACCTGGGCCTGAATTATCTTTATCTTCTTGTTCGACATCTGACAATATATGCTTATTTTGTCCAGAATCTTTTTCTGATGTGCCTATTGATTCCCCGTCGGGAGATACTGCTCTTTTAACAACTTGTGTACTTGATTGAGAATATCCAAACTCTATTTGGGGTGCAGAGTAAAATCTTCTAAACGGACTAGGCATTCCAATATGATCTATTGCCAAAAGGTATCCAGGCACCATCATATTAAACGTGTATTTTATAATTCTTTCATCAGAAGAAAAATCAGAAAAGTTATCAGCTGAATTAAACGGACTTTTAATGTATGCGACGTACTCATATCCTGATTTTGACGTCATTTTAAATCCATAATCTTGACCTTGTGTAAGAGAGAGCATTGTCTCTATTAGCTGATTCATTTGTGACATATACTGCGTCCAAAATGTTATTTCATAAGTTGAGGTAAAGAAAGTAGGATACGGCAGCGTAATTATTTCAAATATATTGTTTCCAATTCCATCTCTTAAAAGATATCCGCTTTTATCATCTATAAATGTTAGATTTCTTCCATTTCTTCTAGAAGCAACCTTTCCAGACTTTGCAACATTTCCTGGAAATACATCTTTTTCTGAAAAATTTCTTCTAGAAGCAACATTATCTTGGTTTTTTATTCCTAGCTTGTTGATAATTTTTTGGTAATCTCTGTCTTTTGAAGATAATTTTTTTCGTATTGTATAGCTTTGTTGATCTCTAAAGGATATAGGCGTACCATACCCAGATTGGCCAGGAGACGTATCAAAAGAAGTTCTGTGAATTGATATAATAGGCAGTATTAAAGTATTATTTCTGTCTCTTATGGGAGATTTTCTTCTTGTGAGCGCAAATCTTTCACCAGTTGAAAATACTACAGGAACTTTTTTTGCCTGATCGTTTACTTTTATTTGAAATCCCAATGTCTTATCAAATAATTCAAATAAAGATCTATCCATGTCTTCGATATTTGCTTCTGGGATTACAAAATCTTCTGCGTATTCTCCCTCGTAGCCTGAATTTATTTTTCTAGTCATTTTTTACCCTTAGCAATCGTCATCGCCATAAAATGCTGATCCTACGTTTTGAGTATCACCAGCTGGTGAAACTTCTGCAGGGCCAGTTATAGGCTTTGTAAGTACTCCATTTTTTTGCAGCTCTCGAACGTCTCCAGTAGGACCACTTTTATTTTCCTTGAATCCTCGCTGTTGTCTAAATGTGTTTTGAACTGCATCTTTATCTGAATATCTTTCATCAGTGGGTCCAAATATCTTTGCTGTAAACTGTCCTTTTCTTGCTTGTTTTCCAATTATTGTTAAGAATCCCTTGTGCTCGACTTCTCCGTAAATAGTATTTGAATCAGGTGCTTGTATTACTTCAAAGAAAACAGATCCGTAACTAAAAAAGTCTCCTTCTAGTATTTCTATTTTTTTATCTATAAGATCTCTTTCTTGAACGTATACTTCTATTGTATAGAATTCTTCACTTCCAAACAGGTTTGCTCTAATATCTTGCGGCTGATACTTGACTAGTGCATCGATCTCTATTGGATTTTCAAAAACTTTTTCAACTGCTTCTTCATATACGTCGTGAACCTTAGACTTTGAAACTGATATCGGAAAATAGTATATCTTTTGACCTACTACATCTTTTACAACTTCTTTTGCTATATCATTAATAAAATTAACTTCTCTCGGTGTTATAAAGAATCTTGACATATTTTATCCTATCCCATGAATATAGCCATGCCATTTGGCATAGGAACATATTTTAATTGTTTATTAATTGATTCTGCCCTGGCTGCTGCAGTCTCTACTAGCTTATCATAAGTCATTGTTTCTAGCATTTCTTTTAGCTGTGTTTTTAACTTATCTTTATCCTCTCTACCTTGGGTAACAAGTGTGCCACCGTTTAATGTTAAATCAGCTCCGGGAATCGGTATTGTTCCAAATTTTGATCTTACTAATCCTAAGAGCTCCGTGCACGATGCAAGTGAATATTGTCTAATCCATTGGCGACCTATGCTGTTAACGTCGCTATACTTTAGCTCACCAAACGGAATATCAGAAAGATTTGATACACCTTTTATAGTGTCATCTTGAAATGCTGGCTTTAGCGGATCTGAAAAGAATTTTACTCTTATGAATAGTTTTCTTGGATTTGAATCTTGTGTTGGCATTGGGTATAGTCGTATATTTGTGCCAACTATTTTATATGAATAATTTGATCTTCTTACCCTATTTGAAAGATCAAGCTGTCCGGCTCTTAAAATATCTTCAAATACAGGAAGAACATAAAATATAGTTTCTGGTGTAAATGATTCAAATGAAAATTCATTATTTAGATAGTTTATTGCAGAAGTTGTATCAAAAAATCTATATGCTGCTTGTGGACTAAAGTGAAACACTTCACTAATTGACATTTTTGTTCTTAGTGGGTTAAGGCTAGAAGAAAAAACAAGAGTTCCGTCAGAATTTTTCATTTCTGAATATATGTCATAATCTTGTCGCCCAGGTGACAACTCAATTGATCCGGATATCATGTTATACGAGCCACCGACACCAGCCTCTGCTGCATATGGCTCCGCAAACCTTGTTAAAAAGTCAAGACTTTCTCTTGGGTACTTACCCTCAGACCCTGACATTGCGCCATTAGAGCCTGTTGTAGGCATTCCAAGAAACTGAACAAGCTGAGACTTTGCCTGATACTGATTTAAAATCGAGCTAAACTCTAGTGCTGACTCTTCTAAAGTTGCCCATATCTGCTTATTGGTCAACTCGACACTTAATATATCGTCGCCTAGCTTTCTTTTTACAAAAGTTACAACATTGTCAGCTTCTGATTGAAATGTCGAATCAGAGTCAAAAAATCCATAAGGTGTCGGGTTTGTTGCTTGTGTAAACGTTCCCAAAGAAATCTCCTAAGCCATCTAACAATAAGTATGCTCGATAACTCGGGTTTCTAGTTTTTACAGATTAACTTTTTTATAAATTTTATGAAGTTTTTCTAGACGGGCTCTTGCTGCGACTTTCTTTTTCTTTTTCAGGCAATTTTTGTTCATGTTGAACTGGCGGAGCTTGATTATTTACAGAATTTACTAAAATAGTAACAGCTTCGTGAAGCTGTGCAGATTCTGATAGCGAGTAAGTTCCTCTGCTTTGTGCAAGATTTATACCTGCGATAAGATTGTTTAGAGCTGAAACCTGTTGATCTACTGTTGTCATTTTAAAACCTTTGTAATTTAAATATTAATTAAAATCCGGCGATAACTGATATAGCTATAAGTCCGGGGAGGTGCTGCTTAACGTATACACCTGAAAATAGTGTATCTGTTCTTCCTCCAATATATGAAAATGCTGCTTCTAGTTTTTTACTGACAGCTGGATCTGCTGCCATTTGAGGTGTCATTACTAGTAAAAGCACACCTGTGGATGCCTTTCCGCCAGGGCTTGGGCATGGAGAAGACTTTAAACAGCCTTGATATAGCATCGCACCAATATCTGGCTTATTAACATCTCTTGCAACAGTGCTCCCTATCACCATTCTTCCTTCAGTGCCCAAAACTCTTTCAAGATCTTTTGAATCGAAAGATTGTATTGGTGAATTTTCACTTGCTAGCTTTAGAACTTGTCCCAATAGCTTTGCAAAGTTTCTATTTGCTGCGGGGTATAGGCCTAATACACCAACTTTTCCTCTAAGTATTTGCAACTGTCTTTCATTATCAATCATTATATGTGGGTGCAATGCAACATCGCTTACAAGAGATTCATAGTTTGTTGCAATAGTCGGATTAAGAAGTTCTTGAGATGTAGGCTTTGTAACAATGTATACTACTCTTCCGCCGCCTCCGACTGATTTTAAATATCTTTCAAGAGATCCATGTAGACTATTACATGCTGAGCCGGTGCCGCCGCCTCCGCCCGCAATTACAAATAGCCAATCTACCTTTCCTATCCTTGTTCGTAATGCGTCCTCTACGGATGCACTGTTGTCTTCTAAGACCTTCTTACCAAGTGATATATCCTTACCTACCCCGTCAGCTCCGGGAAGCAACAGGAAGTGTTCTGATGATACTCCTTCTGGCTGATCTTTGACTGTTGTGTTTATTAAAAGTGTTTTGCTAAAACCTAGATCAAGAAATGCCTTTGCCAGCTTTCCTCCGCCTCCTCCAACTCCAAGGAATGCACAGCTAATTGCACTTTTTGCAGTATTTTCAGGAAAAAGCTCATCGCTTCCAGATACAGGTACATCATCATATGCCTCTACAAAGTCAAAGTCATCAAATCCTGAATCATCAGCAATTGAAGCTGATACTTCCGGTTGCTGGACATGAACCTCCTCTGCTGGCACTGGTTCTGGTGCAGATTGAGTCTGCGGATCTTCTTGTTGTGTCATTTCGTTACTCCTAATTTTTGCAGCATCTCTTAGTACTTCGCCTGCTGCTTGTTTGTAAAAACTATCTTTTTCTTCCACGGGCTCACCTGTTGAATTTTTTATATTTTGATTTTCATCGCCATAGAATTTTGAACTCATATTGGGTTTTAACTCTCGTACTGTGCTTGCCATGATTATAATAATACATATTCAGCATAATTGTAAATCAGATTTAATGAAATGTTAAAGTAAAAAGGCAGCTCTTTCGAGCTGCCTTTTGTCTAGTGACTAGCAAAGATTCTAGTTTGTTGTAAGACCATGGACGACAAAACCGCCTGCTGCAGTTCTATCCATAACTTCGACATCTAGTCTATCTCCCGCCACAAGCAGCTGACCGCCACCCTCGTTGAAGACAACCCCGCCTGCTGCAGTAGGAACGATAGAGTCAGAGGCACCAGCTGAGGTTGTTTCTACTACATTTCCTACCCATGTGCAATTTGCAAAAGATCCTGATAGCTTTACCTCTCTTGCTGATGTGAGAGACCCAGTGGCAACGAAAGTTGCATTCCACCCTGATCCCACAGAAGCCGGTAGCATAATCGTTCTTCCGGCTGCTACATCACCTATAATAAATAGTGTGCCTGAGTCAGAGCCTGAGAGTTGATAGATACTACTATCATCTCCGTAAGCATCTTCGTTAATGAGCACAACTCTTCTCCTAGCGCCTGTCATTGTAGAGCCTTTCATCTCTGTGGCACCTAAAAAACTTGTTGATGAAAAGACTTCTAGTCCTGATCCTTTTTCTACAACCAAGCCTTTGCTGTCTGTAATTTTTACCTTTGGCATTTCTTACTCCTTTTAAGCCTGATTAAGTTAAACTGCTACTTTTCCGTCTACTACGAACTTGTTGCTACCCGTTCCGTCCTTGACGCAAACAACTGTTACAACATCACCTGCTGCTGCACCGTTTCCAATATTGAAAGCAACAGCGGCTCCTGCATTTCCAGCAACATTTGCTACTGTTGTCGAGTTAGATGTCTGACCGTTGTCAGCTCCGATAACAGATCCGCAGAAAGGGGCTTGATCTTTTGTGTTCGCAGAACCTGTCAAAATAACTCTTCCTGAGTTTGTTATAGATCCAGTTGTAACAAAAGTTGCTGTCCACCCAGCTGAAGCATTTGGAAGAAAGACTGTTCTTGTGGCGCTTCCGACGTCTCCAAGAATAAACGTTCTACCTGAATCCGAACCTGAGAGAGAGTGGTATCCTGCTACTCCATAGTCTTGAAGTGTAATCTCGGACACCCTTGTTCTGTGACCGTGAACCTGATTTCCCTGGAAATGGCAGTCTGATTGAAAATCAGTTGATCCCTGTACTGTTAGTCCACTTCCTGATTCCTGGACTATTCCTTTACTATCTGATATCGTAACCTTTGGCATTTTAAAAACTCCTTAATGTTTTGTCCGCATGATTCCAATCCGCCGGCGGGGTCGGTGGTTATTAGGATTGGGCCTACCATTAAATAGGCAGTAAAAGCGATGTTTTCATCTTTTAAATAAAAAAAAGAGGGCCGCCCGAAGACGACCCTCTTAATATTTTGGCTATGAACCTTATCTATCTTAGATAACGCCCATATCAAGAACTGTAACTGTTCCGTAGAAGTCAGCGCGAACCATCTTCTTACCGTATCGAGTCATCACGCCCTTGCGAGGAGTGAAATCTTCCGGTGCGAAGATAGTAGGAGTGACAATTAGCGGCACATAAGGTGCGTATACGTAACCAGTTTCAAGATAGCTTCCGCCCTTATAGCCGACTAGAACCTTATTTCTTGGGAAATATGGATCTTTGTAGACCGTAAAGCGGTTACTAAGAGAACCGATTGGCATTGCGCCGAGCGAGAATGGACTTCCTGCCTGTCCCTGACCATCAATGCTGATGTTTGGCTTGTAAAGAACCGAAGCTTCAAAGATTGTTGCGACCTCAGGGGATACAACGATGAAGTTTGCAGAACCTCTAAGGGTCTTGCGGTGGATCTCGTTAGCGACATCAATAATAGTCTCAACAAGTGTTTCGTACCATTCACGAACTGTACCAGTGAAGCGAGGACCAGCAGCTAGAGAGTCAGCAAGCTTGACCTCTGTTCCTGATGCCTTCTTAACGAACTTACCTGGCATACGTGACCAGTAGTAGTTAGCACCCTTAGCTTC
>MDTB01233893.1_pt1 | contig 12088 bp, 13 predicted proteins | sample 811161 | NCBI WGS metagenome assembly MDTB01 (sample SAMN05326650, study PRJNA326480) | marine metagenome | isolation source: seawater | place: Mediterranean Sea | collected 2009 | reverse complement strand
TTAGCACCTACACCAGCTGCTAATTATTTGCCATATGTAATTACAAATAAATTATTGTTTATTTCTGGCCAGATATCCGCTGATGAAAATGGTCTGATTAAAGGGGTAGTTGGACAAAATATGAGTGTAGAAGATGGGTACAGAGCTGCTCAAAATTGCGGACTTTCTCTCTTAGCTCATTTGAATGTAGCAATTAATGGAGATTTCCAAAGATTTAATAGAGTAATAAGGATTGCTGGATATGTTAATTCAACAAATAATTTTGAAGATCATCCTAAAGTAGTAAATGGAGCGTCAGATTTAATGGTAAGTGTCTTTGGTGAAAATGGAAAACATATGAGAATTGCTACAGGTGCAACTTTACCATTTGGAGTGGCTGTAGAAGTAGAAGGTTTATTTGAATTAAACTAAAAATGTTTAATCTTTTAAATAATCTTCCAAAAAATTTTGTTAATTCACCTATTGCGCATAGGGGTTACCATGATTGTAATGGTAGTTTTAAAGAAGGGAAAGGTCCCGAAAACTCTAGACGATCCATAATTCACGCAATTAAAAATGGTTTAGGTATAGAAATTGATATTAGATTTACTAAAGATTATATCCCGGTAGTAATTCACGATGATTATTTAAAAAGGTTATGTGGTGTTGATGAGTATTTATCAAATACTGATTATAGAGAATTAAGTCTCTTAAAATTAAATAATAACGAAAATTTACCAACTTTAGAGGAAATACTTGGTATTATTGACGGAAAAACTCCTGTCTTAATTGAATTTAAAAAATTAAATAAAACACAAGACCTTATAAATATAAAAAAAGAACTATATTCTTTACTACGTGGCTATTCTGGACCTTTAGCATTGATGTCATTTGATATGAAACTAATAACGCATTTCTCTAAAAGATTACCATATATCAATAGAGGTATAGTTTTAGAAAAATTTGATCATTATAGAAAAACTTTTAGCTCTAGTGTTGAAAGAATAGTTACTGAATTTCAGATGCAGAAAAATGGGGTTAGTTTTGTATCACTTAAATACACTAATTTAACAAAAGATTTTTATGATTTTAATAAAAGAAAAAATAGAAAAGTTTTAACTTGGACCATTAAATCTGAATTGGAAGTAAAAAAAATAAAAAATTTGTGTGATAATATAACCTTCGAAGGGTTTAAACCAATTTATAAATTTCAAGGAAGTTAAATTGGATAAAAAAAATGTTAAGGTTGAATTTATAAATGATATAAACCTTATAGATAAAAAACAATGGGATCTTTGTGCTTGTCCTGAAGTTTTTCATGGTGAGAAAATAATTGACCCTTTCACTACGTATAACTTTATTTCAGCATTGGAAAATAGCGGATCAGTTGGAAAAGGTACAGGATGGCATAGTTGCCATCTAGTGGTAAAAATTGAAAAAGAAATAATAGCAGTTATGCCATTATATCTAAAAGGACATTCTCAAGGCGAGTATATTTTTGACCATAATTGGGCTCAAGCATATAATAATATAGGAGGTAATTATTATCCCAAACTTCAATCTGCAGTACCATTTACTCCAGCAACGGGAAGAAGGTTCTTAACAAAAAAAGGATTTGAAAAACAGGGTAGAGATGCTCTTGAAAAAGGAATTATTAATTTAGCTTTTAATAATAAATTATCGTCTGCTCATATTACATTTTGTACTTCATTAGAAGCAAAGAAAGTCTCAGAAAATAATTTTTTGAAGAGAAAGACTCTTCAATACCATTGGGAAAATAAAGGATTTAGTAATTTTGAAGACTTTTTAAATTCTTTATCTAGTAGAAAACGTAAGACAATAAAAAAAGAGAGAAAAATAGCTACAAGTTTATTTAAAGATAATGAAGGCATTTATAGTTTCACAGGATCTGAACTCAAAGATAAACATTGGGATAGCTTTTGGAAATTTTATCAGGATACAGGTAACAGAAAGTGGGGTATTCCTTATTTAACTAGGGATTTTTTTCAGATAATAAATGAATGTATGCCAGAAAACATATTATTATTTTTAGCCATGGAAAATAATACACCAATTGCTGGTGCACTCAATTTTATTGGAGCTGATACATTATATGGAAGATATTGGGGATGTTCAAAGTATCACTCATGTTTGCATTATGAACTTTGTTACTATCAAGCCATTGATTATGCACTTAAAAATCGTATCAAAAAGGTTGAGGCGGGAGCACAAGGAGAACACAAAATAAGCAGGGGTTACTTGCCAAGTTTCGTATATTCTTTACATTGGTTTTCCAATAAATCTTTTGCGAGTGCGATTTCTGAATATTTGGATAAAGAAGATAAAGTTATTAATCAAGAATATAATATTTTAATGAAAACAAGTCCGTATAAACAACTTTAGGAGAAAAATTTTGGCCCAAAAATTAAGTATTGAGGAAAAAAGGCAAATGATTAATGAAAATGCGAAAAGTGGTTGGAAATATATTGAAGAAAACGATAGCATTTACAAAAAATTTGAATTTAAAAATTTTGTGGAAGCATTTTCTTGGATGACAAAAGTTGCTCTATTTGCAGAAAAGATAAATCATCATCCAGAATGGTTCAATGTTTATAAAACAGTAGAAGTGACCTTAAAAACACACGATTTAAATACCCTAAGTGACTTAGACAAAATATTATCTCAGAAAATGGATTATTTTGTGAATAATTAAAATATTATTTATCTAATTGAGTTAAAATATTTTCTCCAGATGTAACATTGCAAATACCTCTTTCTTCCTCAATAAGTATTTTTTTTATGATAAGATCATTTAAAATTAAACAAAATCTTTTTGAGCGATTAATTAGACCAACATCTGGTGCATTAAATGATAATTTTAATTTATTAACCAAAGAACTATCTGTATCTGTAATAAACTTTAAGCCTGAATCTGTTCCACCTATTTGCTCTGCCCATACTTTTGTAACATGTATATCATTTACAACTAAACAAAAAATTTCATCAATCCCACGCATTTTGAAGTTGCTCATTTGTTTAATAATACTTGGTATATGGTAATTAGAGCAAGTTGGTGTAAAAGCTCCGGGCATTCCAATAACAATAACCTTTTTATTTGAAAATAACGATGTGGTAACAGTTTTTTTCATTTTTCCATCATAATATAAATATATAACATTCTCTGGAAAAAATGCTGCCGACTTTAGTATTCATTTTATATATTCCATTGGTTGATATTTTTTTAGATTTATATAATAAAGTTTTTATAGTTTCTTGAGATAAAGTAATATATGGCAGATATAATTGCAATTGGTGGTGGTCAAGCGAGTTTTTCTTTTATAAGTAAATTAAGGTCTTTGGGCTATGAAAAACCAATAAGCCTAATTTGTGGTGAAAACTACATTCCATACCAAAGACCACCTCTTTCAAAAAAATTTCTAATTGGTGAACTTGGAAAGGACCGGTTATTTTTTAAACCTCAAAGTTTTTATGATGAACAAAATATAGAGATTATAAAAGGACTAAATGTTAAAAAAATTGATCGTGAGCAAAGTAAAATAATATTGAATAATGAGAAAGTTTTAAAATACAAGACACTTTTTCTAGGATTAGGTTCTAGATCCCGGTTGCTTCCAAAAAATTTATCCAATGGCATTTCTAAATTATATTATATAAGAGAAATAAGAGACATTAGTTTAATAGCTAAAGAGTTTAGTTATAAAAAAAAGTTGATTATTTTGGGTGGTGGTTTTATTGGTCTTGAGGTAGCTTCAGTCGCAAGAAATTTTGGTGTAGATGTTACTATACTAGAATCTCAAGAAAGAATATTGAAAAGAACTTCTGCTGAAATAGTAGCTAATCACATAAAAAATATACACCTTTCAAATGGTGTTTTAATTAAAGAAAATACTAGTATAAAAAAAATTCTTAAAACTAAAAAAAATTCTGTTGATATTTTGACTGATGGAAATGAAGAATTGTTTGCTGATTTTATAATAGCAGGGATAGGAGCGCAACCTAATACAGAGATTGCAGGTAATGCGGGTTTGTTAGTTGATAACGGAATAGTTGTTGATGAAAATTGTAGGACAAGCGATCCAAATATTTTTGCTGCTGGTGATTGTGTAAGTTTTCCTTTTAACAAAGATTTTATAAGATTAGAGAATGTAGGAAATGCAATTGAGCAGGCAGAAACTGCATCTGAAAATGTACTTGGAAAAGAAATCAAGTATCAACCAGTTCCATGGTTCTGGTCTGATCAATTTGATGTCAAATTACAAATTGCAGGTTTAAATAAGGGATTTACAAAAGTTTTTCACAGACAAAGTGATAACAAAAACTCATTTTGGTATTATAAAGGGGATCAATTGATATCTGTTGACGCTATTAACGATCCTCAGAGCTATATGGTTGGAAAAAAACTTTTAGAAATGAAAAAAACTCCAAGTTCTAAAGATATAGTTTCTAATAAAATAAATTTAAAAGATATTTTAAGAGAAATTAAATGAGAGTTGTTGGAGGTAAATGGAAGAGTAGAAAAATAAATCAGCTTTTAAAAAATAATCACTATTCCATTATTCGACCTACTACTGACAGAATTAAAGAAAATATCTTTAATATAATCCAAAATTTGGATGTTAAAAATCAAATAGAAGGAGCTAATGTACTCGACATTTTTTGTGGAACTGGTGCTATGGGCATTGAGGCATTATCGAGGGGTGCATCTTTTTGTCAATTTATTGATAATTCGCCAATTTCAAGTCAAATAACATTAAATAATATTAAGAATTTAAGTTGTGAAAATGAAACGAATTTTTTACTTACAAATGTGTTGGAAATTGGAGATCATGGGCTAAAAAAAAGTGATGTTGTTTTTATGGATCCCCCCTATAAAAAAGAAATTGCTGAAGTGACAATTAAAAGATTATTACAAAATGGTTGGATAGATAAAGATTCACTGATAATCTTAGAAAAAAGCAAAACAGAAATTTTTAATTTAGATGTACATTTAATAGATAACAAAATTTATGGGAATACAGAAATTTTATTTTTAAGACTTAAATTATTTTGATAGAATTCTTACTTCCATTTATTAAATAAAATTAATTTTAAACTATTTAAGGATATCATTTGCAAAATAAATATACGGACTTTGGTTTTTCTCGTGTCAGATCTAAAGACAAATCCAATTTGGTAAAAAAGATATTTGAAAATGTATCAGGTAGATATGATTTAATGAATGATTTTATGAGTTTGGGAATTCATAGAATATGGAAAGAGTTAATGTTAGATTGGTTAGCACCAAGAAGAGGGCAAAATTTAATTGATGTTGCTGGTGGCACAGGAGATATAGCATTTAATTTTATTAAAAGAGCTAAAACTGGAGCTAATGCAACGATTTTAGATCTAACAGAATCTATGATGATAGAGGGTAAAAAAAAAACTATAGATCTCCCAAAAGAATCACAAATAAATTGGGTTTGTGGAGATGCCATGAGGATGCCATTTAATAACAGTACTTTTGATGTTTATACAATTTCTTTTGGAATAAGAAATGTAACTAATATATCTAAAACTTTATCTGAAGCCTATAGAGTTTTAAAACCTGGTGGTAGACTAATGATACTTGAATTTTCATCAGTTAACAACGATTTAATTTCCTGGATTTATGATAAATACTCTTTTAATATTATTCCAAGATTAGGAGAGTTTGTATCAAACGATAGAGAAAGTTACCAATATTTAGTTGAAAGTATAAGAAAATTTCCAAATCAAGAAAAATTTTCTGAAATGATTATTAACGAGGGTTTTAAAAAAGTTAAATACAGAAATCTTACCTTTGGAATTGCAGCTTTACATTCTGCCTGGAAATTTTAGATGAGAGGTCCTCATAATATTTGGAGGCTAATCCAAACAGGAGCAACTTTTGAGCGATCTGGAGCTATGGCTGTTGCTATGGATGCACTAGATGCTCCAAAATCAATAAGAATTCCCATACGTTTTTTAGTCTGGCCATTTAAATTTCTTGGTTTAAAAGGAGAACAAAAATATTCTCCTATGTTGAGAGCATTGATTGCGTTAGGTCCAGCATATATTAAATTTGGTCAATTGTTGTCTACAAGACCTGATGTAGTAGGAGAAGGGTTGGCCACAGAACTGAGGATTTTGCAAGATGCTCTTCCTGCATTCAATCAAAAAGTTTCTATTAAAGCAATTGAAAATGATTTAAATATTAATATTGATGAAGTTTTTCATAATTTTGAAAAGCCTGTTGCCGCAGCTTCCTTAGCACAAGTCCACAAAGCAATTCTTAAATCAAATAAAAAAGAAGTGGCAGTAAAAGTTTTAAGACCAGGAATTGAAAAAGCTTTTTTGAGAGACATTGATGCTTTTTATTTTATTGCAAGGTTTATTGAATTATTATCTCCTTCTTCTAGAAGGTTAAAACCCCTTGAGGTGATTAAATATTTTGAGGGAATTGTAAGAGCGGAAATAGATTTAAGGTTGGAAAGTGCCGCAGCTGCAGAATTTCAATCTAATACAAGTAATGATAAAAAATTTAGAGTACCCAAAGTCGTTTGGGAATTATCTGGTAAACGCGTAATGACAACAGAATGGGTTGAAGGAATACCAGTAGGAGATATTGATTTACTTAGGTCCCATAATATAAATCTAAAAAACTTGTCAGAATTAATAATTCAATCTTTTTTGAATAATGCACTTCGTGACGGATTTTTTCATGCTGACATGCACCAAGGTAATTTAAGATGTGGCGTTGATGGTGAGTTAATTGTACTCGATTTTGGTATAATGGGTAGAATTGATTTATACACAAGAAGAGTTTATGCACAAATATTAAATGGATTTATTAATAAAAAATATAGAAAAGTAGCAGAAGTTCATTTTGAAGCGGGTTATATAAGTTACGATCAGGACATAGACAGATTTGCTCAAGCTCTACGTTCTGTTGGAGAACCTATATTTGGTATGGAAGCAAATAAAATTTCTATTGCCAAACTTTTAGGACACCTTTTTGAAGTTACAGAACGTTTTGGTATGCAGGTTAGGACTGAACTACTTTTGTTACAGAGAACAATGGTTGTTGTAGAGGGTGTGGGTAGGAGTTTAGATCCAAATTTAAATATGTGGGAAGTTGCAAGACCTGTAGTTGAAAGTTACATTAAAGAAAATTTGGGCCCAAAAGCAATTGTTAGGGATATTTCAGAAAGTGCAAAAGCAATTATTAAATTCGGTCCACATGCTCCATATCTTATTGAAAAATCACTTCGAAATGCTCTTGATTTTAAACCAATAAAACAACCTAAAAGAAGATTACCTGCATTAGTAGGTGGGATATTTTTGGGACTTTTTTTGGGTATTATAAGTGTATTAGTTTTGTTTTTATGGTTTAACTAGATTATATCAAACTGATGGTCCCGTGGCTCAACTGGATAGAGCAGCCCCCCTCCTAAGGGGCAGGTTATAGGTTCGAATCCTATCGGGACCGCCAAAAATAATGTTTTTTATTGTAAAGTTATTTTAAATTTATCTGAAAGTTAATATTATTGTAAAAAAAAAAATAATTTCAGGAGTTGATGAAGCAGGCAGGGGATCATGGGCTGGTCCAGTAGTATCTGCTGCTGTAATTTTAAAAAATTACTCAAATACTGAGGAATTGAAAGATTCAAAAATTCTTAATAAAAAAGATAGAAATGAAATTTTTAATAAGTTAAAAAAAAAATCAATTATAGGAGTAGGTTTTTCTTCTGTTGAAGAAATAGAAAAATTTAATATTTTACAGGCAACATTTCTTTCTATGAAGAGGGCAATAAATTCCTTAACTAAAACTCCTGATTTGTTACTTATTGATGGAAATAGGGTTCCACCAAAACTAAAAATTGAAGCTTATCCAATAATTAAGGGGGACAAGTTTATTTCGGAAATATCAGCAGCTTCTATAGTAGCCAAGGTAATAAGAGACACTCATATGAAAATCTTGGATAAAAAATATCCTGGTTATGGTTTTACAAATAACGCAGGATACGGTGTTAAACTACATTTAGATGCACTTAAAACTCTTGGAGTTACTCCTATACATAGACAAACATTTAAACCAATACACAATATATTGTATGAAGAAAATTAAATAACTTATTGATTTCAAAAACTATTTGACAGACGAATCATTTTGAATCATTTTGTTTGAATAATTATTCAATGAGATCATAATGAGCGTAATCACAAAAAAAAATAAAAACTCACTTCCTCTCAATTCAATCTTAGAAGGTGATACAATTGAAAATATGAAAGAATTACCTAGCAATTCGATTGATCTTATATTTGCTGATCCTCCTTACAATCTTCAACTAAATGGAAATTTGCATAGACCAGACAATTCAATGGTTCAAGCTGTTAAAGAAGATTGGGATAAATTCATTAGTTTTAAAGACTATGACAATTTTTGTGAAAAATGGCTAACAGAGGCTAAAAGATTACTTAAACCAAACGGTGCATTATGGGTAATTGGAACTTATCATAATATTTACAGATTAGGATCAATTCTTCAAAATTTAGGGTTCTGGATTTTAAACGATGTTATTTGGAGAAAATCAAATCCTATGCCAAATTTTCATGGAAAAAGATTAACGAATGCTCATGAAACTCTAATTTGGGCATCACGATCTGATTCATCAAAATATGTTTTTAATTATGATGCTCTAAAAGAATTAAATGAAGGTTTACAAATGCGATCTGATTGGCTTATGCCTATTTGCAGTGGTAAAGAAAGAATTAAAAATAAAAATGGAAAGAAAGCTCATCCTACTCAAAAACCTGAAGCTTTATTACACAGAATTTTAATTGGTTCTTCCAATAAAGGTGATATAATTCTAGATCCTTTTTTTGGTACTGGTACAACTGGTGCTGTTGCAAAAAAGTTAGGTAGAAAATTTATTGGAATAGAAAAAGATAAATCATATATCGAAGTAGCTAGTAAGAGAATAACTAAAACTATTGAACATGACAATTCATCACTAGAAGTTACTAAAAGTAAAAGAAGTTTACCAAGAATTCCATTTGGTTCCTTGATAGAAAGAGGAATTTTAAGTCCAGGCCAAGATCTACAATCATTCAACGGCAGATATATAGCAAAAATAAGAGCTGATGGCACTTTAATTTCTCACGATACCAAAGGTTCAATACATCAAGTTGGTGCAAAACTTGAAGGTTTACCATCTTGTAATGGATGGGCTTACTGGCATTTTAAAATTGATGGATCTAGTGCACCAATTGACGTGTTGCGTCAAAAACTTATATCTGAAATTTCTGAAATTAGTAACATTAACCATTAAGATTTGCTATTCCCATTTCCACACCTTTTTTCATTACTGTGGGAAGAGAATTAAGGGTGTAATTATTTAAAGGTTCCAAATAAACATCTTGTGGGAAAATTTTAACTTTAGAAATCATTATTTTAAGCTCTAGTTCAAAATGTGTAAATGAGTGAAAAATACTATTGCCTATAATTTTCCAATCCCCTTCATATGGTGGTCTTGGTATTGGAAATTTATTTACTTTCCATTCACTAGTAGGAGGACATATAGTGCCTCCTAGTAATCCTGAATTAGGTCTTTTAATTAAAATAATTTTTTTACAATTTGTTAAACCAATATAAAGATACCCTTTTTTAGCTACCTTTTTTACTTTCTTTGTTTTGAATGGTATTGATTTATAAGTATTATTTTTATGAGCTAAGCAATATTTTACTACAGGACAAGAATCACAAGTTGGATTTGTTGGCTTACAAATTATTGACCCTAAATCCATCATTGATTGAGCAAAATCTCCAGGTCTTTCTTGAGAAAAAATTCCTTCAAAATTCTTAAGAATATTTGATTTATCATTTTTTATTTCATCTTTTATTTCAAATAATCTTGAAACAATACGTTGAATATTTCCATCAATTGGAAATGCAGGTTTATTGTATGCTATAGAAGTAATTGCAGCAGCTGTATAATTACCAATACCTGGAAGTTTTATTAGTTCTTCAGCACAATTTGGAAATTTTCCATCATATTTTTCACATATAATTTTTGCACAATTTTTTAGATTATGAGCTCTTCTATAATAACCAAGGCCAGACCACTCCCTTAAAACATCATCCTCTTTAGCTTCGTTAAGCTCAAAAACATTAGGCCATTTTTTAATGAAATTCAAAAAATAACTTTGAACTGTTTTAACTCCAGTTTGTTGAAGCATTATTTCAGAAATCCATATTTTGTATGGATCATTCGTAATACCTTTTTTAGTTAATTCAGGTGGTATTCTCCAAGGCAATTCTCTTGCATTTATATCATACCAATTAAGTAAAGATTTACTGAATTTAGAATGGTTTACCTTACTAGTTTTTTGATTTAACTTAATCATTATACCTTAAAATGAATTTTATTATGAAATCTAAACACTTTCAGAAAGTCTCAGTATTATTTGATGAAATACTACCTATAAATTTAAAGCAGAAGACTTTTATATATAATAATATTTTTAATAATTGGAAACAAATAGTTGGTGAGGATATTTCTGATATTACTGTCCCTTCAGGTCTAAAGTTTAAAAAAAATAAATTATTTGAAGCTACATTAATAATAAGAGTTCATGAAATGTGTTTAAGTGAAGTAGAACTGATGATTAAAAAAATCATTCAACGAATAAATTTTTTCTTTGGATCAAACGTTGTAAAAAAAATAATATTAAAAAAAACTCAACTTGGAGATTTTTAATAATAGTTAAATATTAATTAGTACCTAATTTTTTTCGATATCTTTTAGTATTTTATTTTTATTTTATATCTTTATAAAATTTTTTTTTTCACTATATAAATTTTCTGAACAATAAAGTATTTATAATCATGCTCAAAAAAATAATCTTTACACCAATCTGTCTCATAATATTTATTTTCAATCCTAATTTCTCTTTTTCTGAAGATAATAGTGAAATTGAAATGAGTATTAAATTACAACCTATGTACATCGGTAATTTAGAAGCTCCCTTAACCATAATAGAGTATGCTTCATTTACTTGTCCACATTGCGCAACTTTTCATAATGAAATTTTACCTAAATTAAAACAAGATTATATAAAAAATGGAAAAGTTTTATTTGAATATCGTGAGGTATATTTTGATGGTCCAGGTCTTTGGGCGGGTTTGCTAGCAAGGTGTCAAGGTGATAAAAAATATTTTCCGATGGTGGATTTAATTTATAAAAAACAAAAAGATTGGGCAAGCGGCAATCGTGATGACATAATTAAAGGACTATTATCCATTGGTAGACAATCTGGATTAACAGATAAAAAATCTAGAGATTGTATGGAAAATGTAAAATTAGCTGAAAATTTGATTGAAATTTTTAAAAAAAATGCAACTGAAGATTCTATTTCAAGTACACCAAGCTTTGTAATTAATGGTCAGTTAGTACAAAATATGTCCTATGAAGAACTAAAAAATATAATTGATGAAAATTTGGAGAAATAATTAATTAAAGAAATTTAACTTAATTTTTCTCTTATAAGTTTTTTTATTTTCTCTGGATTTCTAAATTTAAATTCAATTTGTATTTGATCAATAAATTCGTGAAATATTTTTGGGATTCTTACCATATCTTTTTCTGTCGTTATTAGTTTTAAACTTTTACTTTCAGCAAGTTTTTTTAGTTTCAATATATCTTTACTAGTAAAGGGATAGTGGTCAGGAAAAACTTTAGTTTTTATAATTGTGTACTTTAGTCTTTTAAGAGAATTATGAAATTTTTCTGGAAATGCAATACCTGAAAAAGCAAGTACTTTTTTATTTGAACTATGTCCAATAACTTTTTTTTCATTTACCAAACCATCTAAAAAACTAACTTTATAATCTCTTTTTAATTTTTTTATTTTTCTATTTATAACACTAGGATTATAGTCTATTAGGACTATTGCATCAGCTCTTGATAAACCACTTTGAATAGATTCTCTAAGGGGTCCTAATGGAAATATAAGTTCATTCCCAAATAAAATTTGGGAATCTACAACTACTAATGATAAATCTTTTTTTATTCTTGAATTTTGAAAACCA
>MDTB01209517.1_pt1 | contig 12088 bp, 10 predicted proteins | sample 811161 | NCBI WGS metagenome assembly MDTB01 (sample SAMN05326650, study PRJNA326480) | marine metagenome | isolation source: seawater | place: Mediterranean Sea | collected 2009 | reverse complement strand
GCAGTTTGCCCTGAAATCGCTGATGGAAAAATTGGGCAGCCCGCATCTTGATTGTCGTCAGGATGGTGCCAAGCTGTCGGGGCCACGGGCAAATTATCTGTTCAATACGGGGATTGCCGGTATTGAAGATGCCGACGCTTTGTTGCTTATTGGCACGAACCCGCGTCTTGAGGCGGCGGTGCTGAACGCGCGTATTCGCAAAGCTTGGTTGGCCGGTCATTTCCCGATTGCCGCAATCGGTCAGCCCAGCGATTTAACCTATGACGCCGAGTTCATCGGTGCCGGGCCGCAAACACTCAAAGAGCTTGTCGACGGCAAGCACGGGTTTGCCGAGGTGCTGGCGAAAGCCGAACGCCCCATGCTGATTTTGGGGCAGGGCGCACTGGCGCGCGAAGATGGCGCGGGCATATTCGCGCAAGCCCTCGCGCTGGCTGAAAAAACCGGCATGATTTCTGATGGCTGGAACGGGTTTAATGTGCTGCATATAGCCGCCGGACGTGTCGGTGGCATGGATGTCGGGTTTTTGCCCGGCGAAGATGGGCGCGACCGCGACGGCATAATTGAAGGCTGCAAGTCCGGCGACATCTCGACGGTTATTCTTTATGGTGCCGACGAAATAGATCGCGCCGAACTGGGCGATGCCTTTGTGATTTATGTCGGTAGCCATGGCGACCGCGGCGCGCATGGGGCCGATGTGATTTTGCCGGCGGCGGCCTATACCGAAAAACAGGCCATTTATGTAAACACTGAAGGGCGCGCGCAAATGACGGAACGCGCGGCGTTTCCGCCGGGCGATGCGCGCGAAGATTGGAAAATCTTTCGCGCTTTGTCAGACCGCTTGGGCGTAACACTGGAATTCGACACGGTAGACACGCTGCGGACGGCAATGTTCGAGCACGCACCGCAGCTGGCGCGCCTCGACGAACTGGTGCCTGCCGGCAGCCCCGAAACACCGGTCGCTGCTTTGCCCGATTTGGATGAGGCGGGTTTTGCGCCCGTCATTACCGATTATTATTTCACCAATCCCGTGGCGCGTGCCTCGGCAACCATGGCCGCCTGTGCTGAAGCCAGACGCACGCGCGCAAAAGCCGTCGGCGGGACGGGTACCGATGGATAATCTGCTGCTCGAAACTTATATTTGGCCGGCGTTTCTTGTTGCCGGTCACAGTCTGCTTATTTTGGTGGCGCTTCTTTTGTGGTTGGGTTTTTTCATGTATGCCGAGCGCAAAATTTGGGGGGCGGTGCATTTGCGCCGCGGGCCTAATGTGGTTGGCCCGTTTGGTCTGTTGCAGAGCTTCTCGGATATTCTGAAATATCTTTTCAAGGAAGTTATTTTTCCGACCTCCTCCAATAAGGCGGTGTTTTTGCTGGCACCCATTGTGACGCTGTTTCTGGCGCTGAGCGCTTGGGCCGTTATTCCGGTTGCTGAAGGCTGGGCGGTATCCGACATTAATGTCGGCATTTTGTATATTTTCGCCATTTCCTCGCTGGGTGTTTACGGCGTGATTATGGGCGGCTGGGCGTCCAACTCGAAATATCCGTTTTTGGGTGCGCTACGTTCGGCGGCGCAAATGGTGTCTTACGAGGTGTCGATCGGGCTGGTGATTATCACTGTGTTGCTCTGTGTCGGCTCGTTGAATTTGACGGATATTGTTATGGCGCAGCAAACCGTGTGGTTTGCCATTCCGCTATTTCCGATGTTTGTGATTTTCTTCATTTCCGCGCTGGCCGAAACCAACCGTCCGCCGTTTGACCTGCCTGAGGCTGAAAGCGAATTGGTGGCCGGCTTCATGACCGAATATTCCTCCACCCCTTATGTGGTTTTCATGATCGGTGAGCTTGCCAATATTGTGCTGATGTGCGCCATGACCACGATATTGTTTCTGGGCGGCTGGTTGCCGCCGGTCGATGTCGCGCCGTTCAACTGGGTGCCGGGCGTGGTTTGGTTCCTGCTCAAAATGACGTTTATGTGTTTCATGTTTTCCATGGTGAAGGCCATTGTGCCGCGCTATCGCTATGACCAGCTGATGCGCCTCGGGTGGAAAGTTTTCTTGCCAATTTCGTTGTTCTGGGTGGTGCTGACAGCCGGCGTCATTCAGTATTTTGGACTGGCGGCATAAGGAGATAAGACGATGGCTTGGTTGGATCGAACAGCGCGCGAACTCTTTCTCGTTGAATTTGTCTCCGCTTTTGGGCTGGCGATGCGGTATTTCTTCAAGCAGAAGCTGACGGTGAATTACCCTTTTGAAAAAGGCCCGCTTTCTCCTCGTTTTCGCGGTGAACACGCTTTGCGCCGCTATCCGAATGGTCAGGAACGCTGCATTGCGTGTAAATTATGCGAGGCGGTATGTCCGGCTCAGGCCATTACCATTGAGGCCGGCCCGCGTAATAATGACGGCACGCGACGCACAGTGCGCTACGACATTGACATGGTGAAGTGCATTTATTGTGGCTTTTGTCAGGAGGCGTGCCCGGTCGATGCGATTGTGGAAGGCCCGAATTTCGAATTTGCCACCGAGACCCGCGAGGAGCTGATCTATGACAAGCAGAAACTTCTGGAGAATGGCGACCGGTGGGAGATCGAAATTGCCAAAAACATTGAACTCGACGCCCCCTACAGATAAACAGAACATCCGATGACCCTCACAGCTCTTGCCTTTTATCTGTTCGCAACAGTTTCCGTTGCCAGTGCCTTTATGGTGATCTCGGCACGCAATCCGGTATATTCGGTGTTGTTTCTGATTTTGACCTTTTTCAATTCCGCCGGCTTGTTTGTGCTGATGGGCGCAGAATTTCTCGCCATGATTTTGGTAGTGGTTTATGTCGGTGCTGTGGCGGTGCTGTTTTTGTTTGTCGTCATGATGCTGGATATTGATTTTGCCGAGTTGAATGAAGGGTTTCTCCAATACATGCCCATTGGCGCGACCATCGGGCTTATATTGCTGCTCGAACTGCTGTTGATTTTCGGTGCCTCGACCCAGCTTGTCAGCCAGAGCGCACTACCCCAGGCAACGCCGGAAGGCATGACCAACGCCGAAGCCATCGGTCGGGTTTTGTACACCGATTACATCTATTATTTCCAAGCCGCCGGGGCTGTGCTGCTGGTTGCCATGATCGGCGCCATTGTGCTGACGCTCGTCAAATCCGAAAACCCCCGCCGACAAAGCATTGCCGCCCAAAACGCGCGGCGGCGCGAAGACGGGGTGGAGCTTGTTGATATCGAGCCGGGTCAAGGGCTTTAGGGGGGTGTTATGGAAATCGGTCTGAACCATTACCTGACGCTGGCCGCCATTTTGTTCACGATTGGCGTGTTCGGCATTTTCCTGAACCGCAAAAATGTCATCGTGATTTTGATGTCCATCGAATTAATGCTGCTGGCCGTGAACATTAATCTGGTTGCGTTTTCGGCTTTTCTGGGAGATCTCGTCGGGCAGGTGTTTGCGCTGCTGGTTTTGACGGTCGCAGCGGGGGAGGCCGCGATTGGCTTGGCAATCCTCGTCGTCTATTTCCGCAACAGGGGCGGCATTGCGGTTGAAGATGTCAGCCAGATGAAAGGCTAACAATGTATCAGGCGATAGTATTTTTTCCGTTATTGGGCGCCCTGATCGCCGGGCTTTTCGGGCGCGTGATTGGCGATCGTCCGTCTGAAATTATTACCTCGGGTCTGCTTATTCTTTCGGCGCTGATGTCGTGCGTGGCATTTGTGGATGTTGGACTGAACGGCGAGACCGAGAAGGTCAAAGTGCTGCAATGGATGCATTCCGGCGCGTTGCAAATTGACTGGGTGCTACGCATTGATACGCTGACCGCGGTGATGCTGGTGGTGGTGACATGCGTGTCGTCCATGGTGCATGTCTACTCAATCGGCTATATGAGCCATGATGGTGCGCGCGCTAGATTTTTTGCTTATCTGTCGCTGTTCACTTTCATGATGCTGGTGCTGGTGACGGCTGACAATTTCGTGCAGTTGTTTTTTGGCTGGGAAGGCGTTGGGCTGGCGTCTTATCTGCTGATCGGCTTCTGGTTCAAAAAACCTTCGGCGAATGCTGCCGCGATTAAAGCTTTTGTGGTCAATCGCGTGGGCGATTTCGGCCTTATTCTGGGTATGGCGGCGATTTATTTCACGGTTGGATCGCTGGAGTTTGACACTGTGCTTGCTGCCGCTGGTGCGCTGGCCGACGGTCAGCTTGAGTTCTTAGGGCTTACGCTGCCTGCGCTGACAACCATTTGCCTTTTGCTGTTCATGGGCGCAATGGGCAAATCGGCACAATTTCTTTTGCACACATGGCTGCCGGATGCGATGGAAGGCCCAACGCCCGTTTCGGCCTTGATCCATGCCGCTACCATGGTAACGGCGGGTATTTTCCTTGTGGCGCGGTGTTCGCCGCTATTTGAACTGTCAGATTTGGCGCTGGCTGTCGTGACAGTGACCGGTGCGGTGACGGCATTTTTCGCAGCAACCGTCGGTCTGGTGCAAAACGATATCAAGCGCGTTATCGCGTATTCGACATGTTCGCAGCTTGGCTACATGTTCGTCGCGCTTGGCGTGGGCGCTTATCAGGTTGCGATGTTCCATCTGTTCACGCACGCGTTTTTCAAGGCGCTTTTGTTTCTGGGCGCCGGCTCGGTCATTCACGCCATGCAAGACGAACAGGACATGCGTAAAATGGGTGGCTTGCGGACATTGGTGCCCGCAAGTTGGTTTGTCATGATTTTTGGCACACTGGCGCTCACCGGATTTCCGTTCACCGCTGGCTTTTATTCCAAAGACGCGATAGTCGAGGCCGCTTATGCTGCCGAAATTGGGCCGCACATGTTTGCGTTCACCTTATTGGTGGTCGCGGCGCTGTTTACCTCGTTCTATAGCTGGCGGCTGATTTTCCTCACATTTTACGGGCTGCCGCGCTGTTCCAACGAAACACTCTCCCACGTGCATGAAAGCCCACCTGTGATGCTCGTGCCGTTGATTATTTTATCAATCGGTGCGTTATTTGCCGGCTTTACCTTTTATGATTTCTTCATTGGCGACGGGCAGGCGGCGTTTTGGGGCAGCAGTATTTTCACCAGCGCCGAAAACCATGTGCTGCACGATTTGCACAGGGTACCTGGCTGGGTGAAATTATCGCCCGTGGTCATGATGGTCGCCGGGTTCACGCTGGCGTGGGTTATGTATATTCGCCGTCCGACGCTGCCGACCCAACTGGCGCGCGAGCATGACCTGATTTACAATTTCCTGTTGAACAAATGGTATATTGACGAAATTTACAATTTCATTTTTGTGCGTCCGGTAAAATGGTTGGCGCGCCTGTTCTGGAAAGGCGGCGACGGCACAATTATTGACGGTCTCGGCCCCGACGGTATTGCGGCAAGCGTGTTATATGTCACGCGGCGTGCGGTCAGTCTTCAAACCGGCTTTGTTTATCACTATGCCTTTGCAATGCTCGTTGGTATTGCGGGACTGGTAAGCTGGTTCATGCTCACAGGAGGGCAGTGATGACTGACTGGCCGATACTTTCAACCATCACCTTTCTGCCCTTATTAGGTGCGTTTTTCATTCTGCTGATCCGTGGGGATGAGGCCACTGTTGCGGGCAATGCCAAGGCCGTGGCGCTTTGGACATCGGTTGTGACCTTGTTCCTGACAGGCTTTATGGTTAGCCAGTTTGACGCCAGTTCGGCGGCCTTTCAGTTTGTCGAGCGTATCGACTGGCTGGGGGACGGGGTCGATTACGCCATGGGCGTGGATGGCATATCCGTCTTGTTTGTGCTGTTGACGGCGGCGCTGATGCCAATTTGTATTTTGGCAAGCTGGCAGTCCATCACCCATCGCGTGCGCGAATATATGCTGGCGTTTTTGGTGCTGGAAACACTGATGATCGGCGTGTTCTGCGCCATGGATCTTATTCTCTTCTATCTGTTCTTCGAGGGCGGCCTTATTCCGATGTTCCTGATTATCGGAATATGGGGCGGCGGACGGCGCGTCTATGCCAGCTTCAAGTTTTTCCTGTACACGCTGCTGGGCTCGGTTTTGATGCTGCTGGCGGTACTTGTCATGTATTGGCAAACCGGCACGACCTTTATTCCCGACCTGATGGAAACGGCTTTTGCCCCCGAATGGCAAACCTGGTTGTGGCTGGCGTTTTTCGCGTCTTTTGCGGTTAAAATGCCGATGTGGCCTGTGCACACTTGGCTGCCCGATGCCCATGTCGAAGCCCCAACCGCCGGTTCGGTTATTCTGGCCGGTGTGCTGCTCAAAATGGGCGGCTACGGTTTTCTGCGCTTTTCTTTGCCGATGTTTCCCATTGCGTCAGATTTGTTCGCCCCCATGGTGTTTGCCCTCAGCGCCATCGCCATTGTCTATACATCGCTCGTTGCTTTTGCACAGGAAGACATGAAAAAGCTGATTGCTTACTCATCCGTCGCGCATATGGGCTTTGTTACCATGGGGCTGTTTTCGGCCACGGTTCAGGGCATGCAGGGCGCGATTTTTCAAATGCTGTCGCATGGCTGGATCTCGAGCGCGCTGTTTTTATGCGTCGGGGTGATTTATGACCGCATGCACACACGCGAGATTGCCGCCTATGGCGGGTTGGCAAACCGCATGCCGGTCTATGCCGCGATTTTCATGCTGTTCACCATGGCCAATGTCGGGCTGCCGGGCACGTCCGGCTTCGTCGGAGAATTTCTGACCATTATCGGCACGTTCCAAGTGAGCACTTGGACGGCAATGTTTGCCGCCAGCGGTGTCATATTTTCAGCGTGTTATGCGTTGACGCTGTATCGCCGGGTCAGTTTTGGGCGCATTGAGCACGAAGGCTTGCAACAAATCGCCGATGCTGATCGGCGTGAAACTTTCCTGTTTGTTCCGCTGGTAATTGCGACGCTGATTTTCGGCGTCTGGCCGATGCCGGTGCTTGACATTACCGCTGTGTCGGTCGACCAGCTTGTGTTGAACTATCAAGAAGCCCTGTCAACCCACGCCGCCAATGCTGTGTCATTGGGTGGTGCCGAGAGCCTACGCTAGGAGTTTTGAATGTTGGCAAATGTCACACTCTTACTGCCCGAACTGGTGCTGTTCATCGGTGCTATGGGGCTGCTTATGGTGGGTGCCTTTGCCACCACGGATGCAACCCGCGTCATTGAATATGGCGCGATATCGCTATTGCTGATCGCCGCGATTGCGTCGTGGCTGCAAGGCGATACGGTTGCCCAGCTTGCCTTTGGGGGCAGTTTCATCGTCGATGCGTTTTCGGCATTCATGAAAACCCTGACTTATCTGACAACGGCGGTTGTCATCATCATGGCGCGCGGGTTCATGCAAAACGAAAATCTCGCGCGTTTTGAGGTGCCGGTTCTCATGCTGCTGGCCGCTGTCGGCATGGGCATGATGATTTCCGCCAATGACCTGATTGCGCTGTATATGGGCATCGAACTGCAGAGCCTTGCGCTCTACGTGTTGGCGGCGATTAAGCGCGACAGTTTGCGCGCCACGGAAGCGGGGCTGAAATATTTTGTTCTGGGCGCGTTGTCTTCGGGCATGTTGTTATACGGCGCGTCGCTGATTTACGGTTTTTCGGGAACCACGAATTTCGCCGGTATCGCGCAAGCTTTCACGGTCGAAAACGGCATTTTACCCCTGGCGCAAGTTGTCGGCATGGTATTTTTGCTGGCCGGGCTGGCGTTCAAAATATCGGCTGTGCCCTTCCACATGTGGACGCCGGATGTGTATGAGGGTGCGCCAACCCCGATGACCGCATTTTTCGCCGCTGCGCCAAAACTGGCGGGCATGGCGGTTTTTCTGCGGGTGGTTATTTCTGCCTTTCCGGACGCCTTGGCTGCGTGGCAGCAAATTATTATTTTCATTTCTATCGCCAGCATGGTGCTGGGGGCTTTTGCCGCGATTGGGCAAACCAATATAAAGCGCCTGATGGCCTATTCGTCTATCGGGCATATGGGGTTTGCGCTGGTGGGCTTTGCCGCCGGCACTGAAGACGGGGTGGCCGCTGTCATTTTGTATATGACGCTTTATGGCGTCATGACGCTGGGCACATTTGCGTGCATTTTGTCGATGCGCCGCGATAGCGGCATGGTCGAACAGGTTAAGAGCCTGTCGGGGCTTAGCCAAGTGCGTCCGTTCATGGCGCTGTGTCTTGCCATACTCATGTTTTCGCTCGCCGGAATTCCCCCGCTTGCCGGGTTTTTCGGCAAGCTTTTCGTGTTTCATGCCGCTATTGATGCGGGGCTTTACGGCTTGTGCATTTTGGGCGTTTTGTCGAGCGTTGTCGGGGCGTATTATTATTTGCGGATTGTCAAAATCATGTATCTCGATCCGCCGGCGGATGAAGCCAACGACCCGATGCCGCGCGAGTTGTCGATCGTTGCGGGCGCTTTGGCCGGCGTGTGCCTGTTGTTTTTCGTCTATCCATCGCCGCTGATTGATCTGGCTGCCAGCGCAGGCCAAGCGCTGATCGATATGCCCGCACCCGACGCATTGCTGACGGGGCTTTTTGAAGCTACTGACGCCAGGTGATCGCGCTTCCCGACACCTATAAGCTGCTTCATCTTGAAACTGTAGACAGCACAAACGAAGAAGCCAAACGCCTGGGTGCCCAAGGGGTGATGCAGCCGCACTGGATCCTTGCTGACGTCCAGAGCGCGGGTCGCGGGCGCCGGGGGCGGGTGTGGCAATCGCCCAAGGGCAATCTGATGACGACGGTGTATCTGCCCGGGCGCATCGAGATCGTAAAGGCCGGACAGTTGAGTTTTGTGGCCGGGCTCGCGCTTGCCGATATGGTTTCGACCCTGATCGGGTCGGCGGGGGCGGTATCGATAAAATGGCCGAATGACGTGTTGGTGGGGGGTGCGAAAATATCCGGTATTCTGCTCGAATCCGCTGCTGCCGCAGGCGCCCATCTGGATTGGGTGTGCATCGGCATGGGAGTGAACCTCGCGCATTTTCCCGACGACACACCCTATCTGGCGACCAGCATTGACGCCTACACCAAACACCGACCCGATAATCTGGCGGCGCTGGCGGTGCTGGCTGCGGCGTTCGAGCAATATTATCAGCAGTGGCAGAAGTTCGGGTTTTCGGTCATTCTTACTAAATGGCGCCAACAGGCACATAATCTGGGCCGAGAAATTATTGTGCGGCTGGAGAATACCGAATTAACCGGCATTTTTGAAGATATTGACGAAACCGGCGCGCTGATACTTTGCGCCAATGACGGGCAGCACCATATTATAAGTGCTGGCGATGTTTTTTTCCGATAATCGGTAGGTAATGACACAAAACGATAAAAATCTGGTTTTTGTTCCGCTGGGTGGCACCGGCGAGATCGGTATGAACTGTAATCTTTATGGTTATGGGGCAGATGACAAGCGCGACTGGATTATGGTTGATCTGGGCGTCACCTTTGGGCGGCACACTGAGCCGGGCATCGAACTGATTACCGCGGATACGGGCTTTATCGAAGCCACGCGGGGGCAGCTACACGCCTTATTGTTGACGCATGGTCACGAAGACCATATTGGGGCGGTGGCGCATTTGTGGCCGCGCCTGAAATGTCCGGTTTATGCCACTGCTTTCACAGCCGAACTGGTGCGCGGCAAGCTGGCAGAGGCAGGTCTTCTGGACGCTGTGCCGCTTCATATTGTAGTCCCGCGCCAATCGCTCAAACTTGGCCCATTTCAAATCGACTATATTGGGCTAACCCACTCGATTGCCGAACCCAATGCGCTGGCGCTCAGATGCGGCGAGGCGCGCGTATTGCATACGGGCGATTGGAAAATTGATCCCGACCCGGTCATCGGTAATGTCACCGAGCATGAGCGGTTAAAAGCCTTCGGCGATGAAGGGGTCGACGCGATTGTTTGTGACAGCACCAATGTATTGTCAAAGGGGCGCTCCGGTTCCGAGGCCGATGTCGCCATCGCGCTCGACAAGGTGGTGGCTGAAAGCAGCGGGCGGGTTGTGGTGACAACATTTGCCTCCAACATTGCCCGCCTGTCGAGCATTGCCAAAGCGGCGGCGAATAACGGGCGACACATTTGTTTGGCCGGGCGGGGCATGCACCGGATTTATAATGCTGCGCGCGCGACAGGCTATCTCACCGATTTTCCCGCGCCAATCGACGACACCGATGCGGCCTATCTGCCGCCGGACAAACTTGTCATTTTATGCACCGGCAGTCAGGGCGAATATCGCGCTGCTTTGGGGCGCATGGCGTATGGTCACCATCCCCATTTGGTGCTGGAGGCCGGAGATCGCGTGGTGTTCTCGTCGAAAATGATCCCCGGCAATGAGACTGAAATTCTCGCCTTGCAGAACCAACTTGCCTCAATAAATGTAGAAATTATAACGCCCTACTCAAATGATCTTCATGTATCAGGTCATCCAAATCGTGATGAGCTTGTCGATATGTATGAGTGGGTGCGCCCGCGCGCTTCGGTGCCGGTTCATGGTGAGCATCGCCACTTAATCGCGCATGCGGCGCTGGCGGCCGAACTGGGCGTGCCGGAGCCGATGCGTGTGCACAATGGCGATATGGTGCAACTCCATCCCGGCCCGGCGCTGGTGCTCGACACGGTACCGAACGGGCGGCTTTATCTGGACGGCGATATTTTTACCCAGAGCGATGCCCTTGCGGTGCGCGAACGCCGCAAGCTGTCGCATAATGGGGTGGTTTTTGTAAGTATTCCGCTCGATGGGGCCAACCGCCTATGCGGGCGTGTCGAAGTTCAAATGCGCGGTATTCCAGAACATGATGGCGATGTCGATTTGGTTGAGTGGGCGTTGGATGCCACCGAGCGCGCGCTGCCATCCAGTGGCAAAATAACACCGGCACGCGCCGAAGAGGAAATCGGTCAGTATATTCGCCGCGAATTGGGGCGGCGTTGGGGCAAAAAGCCGATGGTTGTGGTAAGTTTTGTAAAAGTGTGAACAGCTTCGGCGAACAGGGATATGCAGTGATTGAAATCGGGTTTCTTTTTGGGTGCGCCATTTACGGTATTATTTGGTTTTTGACCTTGTTCATGGTGCTGCCTTTCGGCGTGGTCTCGCAACATGAAGACGGGCGCGTGGTGCCGGGCTCGGAAGCCGGTGCGCCGGCGACCCCTATGATTTACCGCAAGCTGGCAATCACGACGCTTTTGTCGGCTTTGCTGTATGGGCTTGTTTATGTGCTTTTGACGTCCGGCGTCATGGCGCGTCTTGATCTGCCGTTTTTGCCCGATTTGGGAATTGAACGCCGTTAAGGTTTGTGTTTTGGCAAGAAAAAAGCGGAACCTAAAAGGCCCCGCTTTGTGTCTACCGTTAAAAACGGAGGGCTCCTCCCAAAACCCGAGAACAGAAGTTCTCTTTACACTCAAATAGATTATGAAAAAACCACACGTCTGTCATTAAAATTTTACATTTTCTTGACCCTTTTCCCATCGCATGGGACAAGCGTAATTCCTATGGTTGTGCACGCGGACTGGATAGATGCGCCTTACCGATTATTTTCTACCGACACTTAAGGAAGATCCCGCCGAAGCCCAGATTGTTTCGCACCGATTAATGCTGCGCGCGGGCATGGTGCGCCAGAGCGCGGCGGGTATTTACAGCTGGCTGCCTTTGGGGTTGCGGGTTTTACGCAAAATCGAGGCGATTGTGCGCGAAGAACAAAATCTGGCGGGCGCCATTGAAGTGCTCATGCCGACCTTGCAGCCCGCCGATATTTGGCGTGAATCCGGCCGCTATGAAGATTACGGCAAGGAAATGCTCCGCATCACCGACCGCGCCGAGCGCGATCTGCTTTACGGGCCGACCAATGAGGAATTAATCACGCAGATATTCCGCGACAGTGTTCGCAGCTACAAGGAATTGCCACGTAATCTCTATCACATACAGTGGAAGTTCCGTGATGAGATTCGCCCGCGCTTTGGCGTGATGCGGGGGCGTGAATTTTTGATGAAAGATGCCTATAGCTTCGATATTGACGAAGCCGCGGCGCGGGTCGCGTATCAGAAAATGTTCATCGCCTATTTGCGTACCTTCGCGCGCCTTGGGCTGCGCGCCATCCCCGTGGCGGCCGATACCGGCCCCATTG
>MDTB01191601.1_pt1 | contig 12088 bp, 14 predicted proteins | sample 811161 | NCBI WGS metagenome assembly MDTB01 (sample SAMN05326650, study PRJNA326480) | marine metagenome | isolation source: seawater | place: Mediterranean Sea | collected 2009 | reverse complement strand
ATCTTCAGCATTTCTTGCTGCAATTGCCCAACTCTTAGACCTTGCTTGTAATGTATTAGCTACAGATTGTCCTGCTGCATCACCACCATAAAGTGATCTCATTCCTGTTGATAAACGAGCTATTGACTCGTTCATTCCATGTCTTGCTTTGGAAGCTGCTGCTCCTGCTACTAAAGCTCCGACCGCTATATTTGATACACTTGGCATTTAAAATTTCTCCTATTTAAAGTTCTATACTTTTACAAACGACTGTTTAAAAAAATGTTTAGTAATAAAAAAAATAGAAAATTTTCATAACATCATGATGGCACAATGATTGCAGTTTAAATTTAAAAAAAAAGGAATACTTATGCATTTACAAGGAAATTTTGAAAATAATTTAGCTGAAGCTTTCAATTTAATGAATACTGGAAAAATAGATAAAGCTATAGATCTTTTTGAAAACTTAACAAATAAATATCCTAAAACTGCAAGGGCTTTTCATTTAAAAGCTTTTGCATATTCCCAAGATAATAATTTTAAAAAAGCTTTAGAAAGCATTGAACATGCTAAAAGTATATCACCAGATAATTTAGATATAAACCTTGATTATGCAAATATATTAAGCTCTGTAGGAAAAAAAAAAGAAGCTTTGACAATATTAAAGTCAATTGAAAGCAAATACAAACAAGATTCTAGGATATACTATAATCTAGGATGTTTAAATATAGATTTAGAAAACTATAAAGAGTCTATAGAGTATCTAAAAAGGACTTTGGAACTAGATCCAAAGAATAAGCAAGCATCCTTTAACATCGGAGTTTCCTTATTTAACACAAATCAAAATGAAAAATCTATTAAGGTTTTTCAAGCTTACCAAAAAGAATTTGGTATTAGTTTCGAAGCAGAAAGATATATTTCCTTATCATATTACTCCATGAATAAGTTAGAAGAATCTGAAAAATCATTACAAATACTCTGCAACCTTAAATCTGATGACTCTAGTGTATGGTATGACAGAGCTATTGTATTGGAAAATATGAATAAAAATATTGATGCTATCCATTGTTATCTAAAAACTTTGGCTTTATCTCCCGATTTTAATGATGCATTTATGAGAATGGCATCTGTTTACCAAAAGGAGGGAAAGCTAGACGAGTTAATAGAAGTTTATGAAACAACTGAAGTAAACGAGGATAATAAACATATTCATTTTTCTTTTTTAGCTCAAGCTTATTTACTTGATGAAAAAGCATCTAAGGCTATTGAATATATTAATAAAGCTATATCTTCTTATCCTAAAAATCAAGATACTCAAGATAAAAGATTCCTTAATTATATTATAATTAAGGGAAATATTTATTTAAATATTAATAAAGTTGATAATGCTATTGAATGTTATCATCAAGTTTTAAAAATAAATGATAAGATTGAACAAGCATACATAAATATTGGGTGTGCCTACGTTAATAATAAAAAACCTAAAGATGGAATACCATTTTTAGAAAAAGCTCTTAAAATAAACCCTAAAATAGCTTCTATCCATACTAATCTTGGAAATGCTTACTATATGATGGGTAATAAAGAAAAAGCTTTAGATTACTTTAATGAAGCTGAAAAATTAGATCCTAGTCTATCGGGAGCTTTATCTTCTAAAGCAGCAGCCTATATGGACTCAGGAAAATCAGAAGCCGCAATTTTAACTTTAATAAAATCTATACAGAAAGATCCATATAACAGTAATGCCTATATTAATTTAGGAGTATTATTTAGAGATAAAAACTTGCCTGAAGATGCTGCAAAATGGCTTAAAAGAGGAATAACTATTCTTAAAAGTCAACCTTATAAAGATAAAAGAATTGCATCTGCTCTAGCAAATTTAGGATATACATATTTAGATTTAGAAAAATATGCAGAAATGAAAGATTGTTTTCAAGAAGCTATTGAGTATGATGAGGATTGTTTATCAGTACCAGGATTTTATACTTATTCAAAGTTATTTGTTGCTGATTGGAATAATTTGGATTACTACAAAGATTTAACGTTAAAAAAAATAGCTGAAGAAAAAAATAGCTGTACACCTTTTTGTTCTTTTTCAGTAACCGACGAACTAGAACCTCAAAAAAAAGCAGCTATTACTTATTCTGCAGATAGATTAAAAAGAGTCTATAAAGGAAAAAAGTATAACTTTAATAAAAATTACAAGCATAAAAAGCCTAGGATTGCCTATATTTCCTCTGATTTTCATGATCACGCTACAATGCATCTGATGGTAGGGTTATTTGAAAATCAAAATAATGAAAAGTTTGATTATCATGCAATTTCATATACTAGAAAGAGAGATAGTAATCCAATAACTAAAAGAGTAGAAAAATCGTTTAATAAAATTTTTAACGTGGCTGATAAAAGCAATGAACAAATAGCAGAATTAATTAATAACTTAGAGATTGATATTGCAATAGATTTAAAAGGTTACACATATGGAACTAGAATGGATATTCTAGCCCATAGACCAGCGCCAATTCAAATTAGTTATATCGGTCATCCAGGAACTACAGGAACCGAATATATTGATTATGCTATAGTAGATGATTTTCTAGTTACAAATGATAATGATAAATTTTTTACAGAGAAACTTATTAAATTAAAAGGATGCTATCAGGCAACTGATAACAAAAGAGCTTTACCCACTCCTTTATCTAGAAAAGATTTTGGCTTACCAGAAGATAAGTTTATTTTTTGTTCATTTAATCATACTTACAAAATACAACCAGAAATATTTAGTATATGGATGGATATCTTAAACTCTAAAAAGGATAGTGTTTTATGGCTATTAGATACAGAAGATATAGCAAAAGATAACTTACTTAACTTTGCAAAGAATAAAGGTATAGAAAAAAATAGAATTATCTTTACGAAAAAAATATTAGTAACAGATCATATACAAAGACAAATGTGCGCAGACTTATTTTTGGATACTTTTCCAATATGTGCTCATACCACAGCAAGCGATGCATTGTGGGTAGGTTTACCTATTGTGACCATGGCAGGAAAAAGTATGGTAAGCAGAGTTGCAGGAAGTGCATTGAAAAATATTGGTATGCAAGAATTAATTACCTACTCCTTTGAGGAATATAAAAGTAAAGTTTTATTTTTAGCAAATAATAGATCAGCTCTGAAAGATATAAGAAATAAAATAATAAAAAATAGAACTACTACCAAACTATTTGATACCAAGACCTTTACAGAAAACCTAGAGAGTGAATATGAAAAGCTTTTTAATGACTTTAAAGGTAAAAAGTAGATGAATAAAAATTATGAGTTTTTTATAGTACGAGCTGAAGGTGGCTTGGGAGCTCAAATAGTAGCAGTAACAGCCTATTTCTTTCTTAAAAATATAGGTTGTAAAGTATTAATGGACTTAGGATACTTCGAACATCCATACCGTGAAGCGGAAATAGGAAAACCGCAAGTTACCCACTGGGAATGGAAACTAAACTATTATGGTATAGATAAGTCTAATTTAGATTGGATAAATTTGGCTCGCCTTAGAGGTTATACACAAGAAACTAAAAAAGATTCTGCTGAGGGTATAGAAATATTTAATTTAAGAGATAGTATAGAAAACTATTTTAAAATAGAAGGTAAAGAATTTTCTGACTATAAAATAAACAGTAATGATACTAAATACTCAAATCTGAGCAACTTTTTTAATGATAATCCAATAGTTATTCATGATGGTCCTAATAAGAGTAGGTTATTTTTGAACGGTATGCAGGTAAAGCAAATAAAAAGTAAATTTAAAACAAACTCTAAAGAATGGGAAAATATAGTAAAAAATTATAATATCAATTTTCATAATACTGCGTTTCTTCATTTGAGAAGAGGTGATTACTTAAACGTAGCTACTCACTTAATATCAACAGAAGAAATTATAAAAATATGTAATAAACTACCAAAAATATTAAAAAGATTAATAATTTTTTCAGATTCCAAAGGAAGTGATAATCAAGAATTTATATTAGTATTAAAAAAAATCTTCAGAGAGGTTAAATGGTTAGATAATATAGATAATGTAAATACACATAAAATTATGACTGAGGCTAACTTCTTAATATGTTCTAATAGTCAGTTCAGTACTACTGCTGCTTATTTAGGAGATGGATTTAGTATTATCCCTCAAAAATATAGTTCAGATAAAGATTATATTTTTCAGTATGAAAATAAACAAACGTCATTTGCACTTCTTAATAACTAAGAATTATTTAACTTTTATACACCAAATTTAATATTTGCCATTTCTTTCCATCTATCTGGTTCTGATGTCTTTATATCCATAGCCTTTATTATCATTCTAGGTGTCACTGTCTCTATAGTATCATAATTATTTGCTAACCATTCTAAAACTTCCCTATCAACCTTTGTAGTAATATCATATTCATTAGTCATCTTTTCTTTCCTCCCGAGTAAGAAATAAATATAACAAATAATTTAAAATATCAAAATAAATTTTTAGGCATAAAATTTGCAAAAAAAGTAAAATGTCTAATGATAAACAAAATATTGAAAAATTAAAAAATAAACTAAATTTTGTTAATAGTTATGGCTTTAAATATTCAGATAAGATTTACAATAAAAATAACGTTGAATCTCTTGCTACCAACTTAAAGGATCTTAAAGGAAAAAATAATAGTTTTTACTATCCTCTATCTATTAATACATGGGATAATAAAGAGTATGAAGCTATAAATAAAGTTGTACTATCTCAAAATTTTACAATGGGCAGTAGAGTAAAGGAATTTGAAGAAAATTTTGCTTCTCATTTCGGAAGCAAATATTCTGTAATGGTAAATTCTGGATCTTCAGCTAACCTGTTAATGATAGCTGCTCTTGTTTTAGACAAAAATATTGATTTGAATGAAGGTGATGAAGTTATAGTCCCAACCTTAAGCTGGGCTACTACTTATTATCCTTTGCAACAATACAAACTAAAGGCTAGATTTATAGATATCAACTTAGATACTTTAAATATCAACGAAGACTCTATCATTTCGGCTATTTCAAAAAAAACCAAAGCTATATTTGCAGTTAACGTTCTTGGTAACCCTTGTAATTTTAATAAATTGAAGGAAATATGTAAAAAATATAATTTACTTTTAATAGAAGACAACTGTGAGTCTTTAGGTGCAGAATATAATAATAAATATTGTGGTTCTTTTGGAATAACAGGATCATTCAGTTTTTATTTCTCACATCATATACATACTATTGAAGGAGGAATGATAATTACAGACAACGAAAGTATTTATCATCACTTACTATCTCTTAGAGCACATGGTTGGATAAGAGACTTACCAGAAAATAATAAAATATATAAGAAAAAAGGAAATAAGTTTGAAGATAGCTTTGTATTTGTACTTCCAGGTTATAACCTTAGACCTAATGAAATAAATGGAAGTATTGGTTTAGAACAATTAAAGAAAGTAAATAATATAGTTAAACAAAGGAGAGACAATGCTAAAGTTTTTCTAAATTTATTTAAGGATCATGAACATGTAAAACCTCAAAAAGAATTAGGTAAATCTTCATGGTTTGGCTTTAGTATATTATTAGATGGTAAGCTTAAAAATAAAAGGGAAAAAGTTTTAAATAAACTAAATAGTTATGGTATAGAAACTAGACCAATAATCTCTGGTAATTTTTTAAAATATCCTGTTACTAAATTTTTAGACTATACAATCTGTGGCGAAACTTCTAACTCTGAAAAAATTGACAGAAATGGGTTTTTTATAGGTAATAACCATGTTGACATATCAAGAGAGTTAGAATACTTTGAAAAAGTTATCAAAACTTTGTATTAAATATTTTCATATTTGTCACTATTTAATAAAAAATTCCTTGGAGTGCATTTATCAAAAAACATTTGGAAAAATAGTCCTTCTTTGCAATATTGATCTTTTCTTATTTTAACATCACTCTTATAAACAGTAATAAAGAACAGAAATATTAAAAGGCTGTAAAGTATGAACCTCATATATATTTATAAGACTTTAAGCTCTGACCCATGCTTTGATATTCCAGTTTTGATACAAAGTCCAAATGTAGTTTTCTGTCGCAGCTTCTCTTAAATTATGAATATTCTCAGTTTCAGCTTTATTAAGAAACTCTTCAAATATCTTTTCACTAGGAAACTCTACAATGATCATATATTTCCTTGCTTTTTTTCCACGAAGTTCTCTAATTGGTTTCCATCCTGAAGCTACTACTCTCCCTCCTAGACTATAGATAATCTTCCCAGCTTTTACAGAGTATTCTTTATAAAGATACTTTTTGGAAGTGACCAAATTAAATATGTTTAACGCATAAACCAAATGAACCTACAATGTAATACCTTTATTTTTACATACAAAATTTAAAACTGTCATTGATGTACTATTTTGTTTAGGATGCTGCCAATCTGATATAAATTTAGATGGCTTCTTATCGATAACATTGTCCTTGCCCATTGCATCCTTGTGATAAGATAAACGCAACCATTTGAACTTTAAATTTTTACAATCACCTTCTACATATATTTTCGCAGATAGATCTCCATATTTATCCTTGATTTTATAGTCAATTAATTCCCAAAATAATACTTTGTCACGTCTTTCCATAATATTTTCCATATCAACATAAAAGACCTCTCCATTATTGCTTTCTGTTACCTTAGTCCATCCAGCATTTACAGCCGTTGAAAAAAAATAAAAAATCAATATTGATAAAATAAATCTACTTTTTTTTATGACTGTTTTTTTTAAACCTTTCATAAAAAATCTTTCTAAATACTTTTTTTAATTATACTCTTTAATCTTCCAGCACTCTTTCCTAATGATTTTAGCAACTCACCTTTATCATTTAGTTCTTTTGTATTTATAGCTACTTTTTTTGCTTTATCTCTAAAACTTTTATCTGTTGCTACTTTCATAGCAACTTTTTTTAAGGCTGCTTTTACAAATAAATTAATCATATAAATATTTTAATATAATTTATTTTATACATTTTAATGAAAATGTTCACTATTTTTTTATAAAATAAAATAGTAGAAAGTTATTATCTATATATTTACAAATTCTTATATGTATTATATTATAAAATTTGTTCATCTATCTTGACGGAAGTAAGATTTATTTAATCTGAAGGAACGTATTAGACTCGTTCATCTCTTATGAGACGGAAGTAAGTAATGAAACTGAAGGAACGCGCTAACTTTTTTAACGTAATAAGAAAGGAAGTGAGTAATGGATAGAATGTCTTTATACTATTTCATAAAAGAGAGACAATCTGTTAAAATCAAAAGAAGGATTTTAAAGTTAATTTCTGTTTTTAATGCAAGTACTTATAAATAAGTATTATAAATCTATGGTAGTTATTCAACTACCATAGATTAATTTAAGTGATTTCTAGAAACATCCTTTAATATTCCATTTTTATAAACTCTTATTTCTATCTGTTTTCCTGTATTATCTAAATGAATTAATTCTCCTTCAAGCTTACCACTTACATAAAATCCTTCTTCTATAAGATTCCCTTGCTCGTTAAATTTTAAATACTTTCCATTTAACCTATTATTTATATAAAACTTTTTTTCCTTTATTTGTCTTTTATTCTCCAATTCATATTCATGAAAAAAAAGATACTCTCCTTCAAGTTTCCCTGCTTTGTAATTTTTTTTATTACGTAGTTGACCATTTTTATAATAATCTAAATACTCTCCATCTAGCAGACCATTTTTATAATTTCTTTGACTAAGCAATTGTCCAAATCTATAAAAATCATTATAAATTCCATTTAGTATATTATTTTTATAATTTCTTTGACTAAGTATTTTACCATTATCATAAAATTCTACCCTCTCTCCTTCTAACATATTGTCTTTATAATTGACTTTGCTAAGAATTTTACCATTATCATAAAACTTAAAATGTCTACCTTCTCTCTTTCCTTTAATAAAACTTCCTTTTATAATTCCATAAGTTTGACCAGTAAAAGGAGCTATAGAGTCTTTTAAAAAGTATATACCGTTTTTTTTTTTCAATGCTTGGTAATTAACCTCACTACTCCAACTAACAGAGATAAAAGTTAGAAAAACTATGGTGAATATTTTTTTCATAAATTATATTAAAGTATGATTAATAAGTAATTTCATTGATAAATTATATTTAGTAATATAATTATATATTATGTATTTAAAAATTTTCATTTTATTTTTAATTTTTATTCCAAAATTATATTCAAAGGACTATGTATCTGAGTCGCTAGGGGACTTTAAAAAAAAAGAAATAAAGATAAATAATGAAATATTTACGATATTTGAAACAAACTTTAAATGGAAAGATTCCGAAGGGCAGTTCGGTGAAGGTTATTGCATAGGTCATATGAAAAATATCTTAAATAATATAGACCTGTTTAATCTTTGCGAAAGCACAGATTCAGAAGGGGATAAATTTTGGATGGAGGGAATAAGAAAATCAGGAAAGTCTAGAGGCATAGGCTCTTTAACGTATATTCAAACAACAGGAAAGTATAATAAATTCTTAAATAAAAAATGTAACTATGGAGTGTCATGGTATAATGAAAATAGTTTTTATTTAAAGCAAATTTGTAAATTTAATTAAGGTTAATTATTTTTGCTCAATATATTTTTATTTATATTACATTTAGTAACTATATGAACTGAGTCTTTATAATAAGCTGCTGCATAGGTACATTTTTCTCCTATTAATTTTTTGTAAATACCCGTAGCATCTATAATTGTGGTAAACCCTATCCCTGATTTTAAATCTGCTTTATCTCTTAAACCTCTCATTAAAAAGAAGCCTTTTTTTGACTCTCTTTTACAGAATGTTTCAAAAAGAATTACTTTCCCTTTATTAGTTTCAAGCTTTCCATAGCATTCGGTTTTACCAAAGCTTCCTGTATTGTCTGTCCAATGACCTAATATAGAGATTATTGCATACTCTCCATTATCAGTTGTAATTATTTTTCCATGTTTTTTAAGAATAGCGTTATCTTCATAAGCATAATTAGCAAGCAAAACATTATTTATTAAAAACAATAGAGTTATTACATATTTCATTTTTATTTTGTATTAAAGCTTTATTCTATCCTTATAATTTTTTACTGTCTATAATTGGATAATAAATCTTACTAGTTTGAAATGAGCTTAGGGTAAATATTAAGTATTTATTTAAAAAAACTATTTTTAATTTTCAGATTGATCAAATTACTTTTTAAAATATAATTTAAATTAAATCTAATATGAAATAAATAAATGAAATTATATTATACAACTATATCAGCATTTTCAAGAAAATGTAGGATCCTTGCAAGAGAACTAAATATTATTGCTGATATACAAGAAATTATTACAACTATGCGATCTACTGACTCAATTATTATGTCAATAAATCCTACAGGAAAAGTACCAGCTCTAGTAACAAAAGATCAACATTTATTAACAGAGTCATATATTATTTGTAATTATATGGAAATAGTTGCAAATACTAACATAAATAGTAAAGACAATAACAATAACTGGAAAATTAATGGATATGAAGCTGTAGCCTGTCAGGTTCTGGAATCAATTGTCTATAGAGCTATAGAAAAAAAAAATAAGCCTAAAAACTTTATACATAAAGAGACTATAGATTATGAAAAGTTTAAAGTGAATAGAGCATTAGATTTTTTAGAAAACAAAGCAACAGATTTTAACAATAGCATCAATAGGGTACAAATTTCAATATGTTTAGCCTTTAATACAATGCAAAAGAACTTTCCAGAAGAAAGTTGGAAAATCAATAGGCCATTATTAACGGCAATAGTTGAAAATTTTCAAGCAAGAAAATCCTTTACAGATACAGAGTAAAGTAAAAAGTTATCGGTTTTTAAAAAATTATCTTATAGAAATTATAATTTTTCATTGTGCTATTTAAAAATTTTTTTAGAATGTAATTTTATACTTTTTGTGACCGAAGTATTAATCTGATTACTAATTAGGTTTTTCTTTACTGGGAGCATATTAGCTCCGAATATAATTTTATTAAGTTCCAATATGTTCGAGGCTGAATTACTTTCGAATAGCTCGCTATTTGATTCATTAGTTTCATAGAAATATTTATTTTTATAATCTAAAGTTTTATTGTTTTTAGGATTTACTATTAGGTTTTTTGCAAAGTATTTTTCTTTATTTACATAGTAGTCATTATTATTTTTACCTTTGTTTAATACCTCACAATAATTATTTTCACATTTTATGTCGAGATTATTATCTTTAGAGTTTATATATTTACCCTTTCCATGCATTTTTCCTTCTAAAAGAGAGCCTTCATAATAACCATCCCATTTTTCATATTTAACAGTACCATATCCATTAGGAAGTCCATTTTTAAAAATACTTTTCCATTTTTTTTTATTTTTATAATTTTGAACTAATACTCCAAAACAATCATGCCATTCAAGTATCTTATATTTATCCCAATCTTGTTTCAAATTTAAAGTTACTGGTGAATTTTCACAATCAGGCATTTTTGCATATATAAAAGAAGTATAAAAATTAAAAAGAATTATTAAAAAAAATTTAATCATTTTTAAGAGTACCAGGTAATTCGCATACTTGCTTTAAAAAATTAGTATTGTTATTCATATAATTTACAGCATACTGACATTCTATACCTATAAATTTCTCATATTTACCCGTACCGTTTAAATATCTAATTTTGCCTATCCCTGCTTTCATATCTTTGTCTCTAATAAGCTGAGTCCAAAATTTATCACCGCTAGCTGATATTTGTTCACAAAATACTGTTAAGGAGATTTTTTTATTTTCGGTTAATATATGACCATTACACTTACCTATTCCATATTCTCCTAACGAGTCAGTCCATCTATTCTCAATATTTATAGTTGAGGACTTAAAATCTTTTGTTATCTTTAAATGTTCATATTTCACACTTGATGACGACTCAAAATAATATTTTTCTGCTTTACATGATAAAGTATAAAGCAAAAGTAAATTAATTATTAATAAATATCTCATAAGGAACTATATAAAAAGATTTAAATAATGTCTTAATAATTCTTTTAATCTACCTAATTTAAAAGATCTAGGGAAAATTATACTACCAACATATATTTACAAATACTGATAAATATATAAATAGATGTTTTTCTATGAAAAGCATATTTTTAAAATACGAAAGTTTTAATCATGCTATCATATTTTCTATTATTAAATTTATATTCTAAAGATTTAGAAATAGAAATTTTCCTTAATGGGAATACCAATGATTTAGATATAATAGAATTTCCTAATAATGGCAATTATCGCCATGTCAAGAACAGTGCTAATTGACAAGATTCCAATGGTAATTATGGGGTATTAGAATGTCTATTAAATATTTCTGCAGAAGCTAATAATAAAAATACTAAATTAAAGGTTTTAGTGATAGAAAAAGTCAAGATAATGAAAAGTTCTGGCTAAAGTTTAAAAGAGATACAGATTATTTTAATACTTAAATAGGAAAGTCATTATTTATTTTTGGAACAGGAAAGTATAAATAATTTATAGAGACCAAATGTGTTTATGCAGTAAAAGTTTTTGAACAAAGTGCATTCTTCAAAGCATAAATGCAAACTAAACTAATATAAAAATATTTACTGAGTTAACTTTTTATATAAATCATCTGATACCTTGCAAACTGATTTACCAAAAACCATATTTTTAGTTCTATTAACTGCATAAGTACATTTGGTTCCAATTAGTTCCTCTTTGTACTTACTAGTGCTATCAATTATAGTAGAAACACCCACGCCTCTTTCTATTTGACTACCTGTTCTTTCAAACTTTCTTCTAGTTACCACATTATTTTGATCAGTTAGCTCACATATTACATCTAGAAAATAAACTACGTCATTCTCATCTTTTTTTATCAATCCTTTGCATTCATTAGAACCATAGTTTCCAATACTATCAGTCCATTGCCCCTCTTGATTAATAATTATATATTTAGAATTATTTGTAAAAATAAATTCATCATATTGCACTCTTGAATTAGTTTGCATTTCAATT
>MDTB01181834.1_pt1 | contig 12088 bp, 9 predicted proteins | sample 811161 | NCBI WGS metagenome assembly MDTB01 (sample SAMN05326650, study PRJNA326480) | marine metagenome | isolation source: seawater | place: Mediterranean Sea | collected 2009 | reverse complement strand
TTAACGATATTGTATATATGGTTCCTACTGCAGCTTATGCTTTAGTAATGTTTACAACATCTATATTTTTTGTTCTCATAGTAAGAAAAATCAATTAGAATATTTAAAATGGGGCGAATGGTGGAACTGGTAGACGCGCCGGACTCAAAATCCGGTGGTAGCAATACCTTGAGAGTTCGAGTCTCTCTTCGCCCACAAAAAAATGAGCAAAGGAATTTTTAGATTTTATGAGTAAAAATTATATTTTTAGTATAATACTAATTTTGTTAAGTATTATTATCTCAATATTTTTCATAGAAATTCTACTAAGAATTAATAATCAAGGACCATGGGGTCAGCTTAATATAGAAAGGGATGACCCAACCTTTAATAAACCACATCAAATTCTTGGATGGGTACCAAAAGAAGGAAAATATAAATTTCAACCATTTTCCGAGGAAGGAGAAAAGTTTGAAATTAACATTTTAAATGATGGTTCTAGAAAAGTAGCATCTAAAGAAATTGAAACGAATAACGAATTAATATTTTTGGGAGGATCTATAACTTTTGGCTGGGGAGTAAACGATGATCAGACTTTTGTCTCAAAATTACAAAATATGATAAATAATTATAGAATTAAGAACTTTGCTGTTGGTGGATATGGAACTTACCAATCCTTTTTAAGACTGGAAGAAATTTTATCGAAAAAAAGCGATACGAAAATTGTTGTTGCAATATATGTTCCTCATCATTCACTAAGAAATATCGGAGATGAATTTTGGCTTAGAACTTTAACAAAACATTCTAAAAAAGGTTACATAGAGCTTCCATACGCATCTACAAATGAAAATCAAGATCTAGTTAGACATGAACCAATTAGTTATATTAAAACTCCTTTAAAAGATAAATTGGCCATTTCAAATAAAATAGCTAAAAGGATAATGAAATATAAACTAAGCGACAACGAAAAAAATAGATATTTAGTAACAAATAGTGTTTTCAAGGAAATGAGCAACATAACAAAAGAAAAAAATATAAAACTTATTATCGTAAACATTTCTAATAATGAGAAAGCACTTAATCCTTATTTAAAAACTTTTAATAAAAATAAAATTGACTATTTCAGTTGTAATATAGAAACAACTGACGATTTAACTATAAAAGGAGATGGTCATCCTAACGATTTACTACATAGTAAATTTTCTCAATGTATATATAAAAATTTAAAAAAAAAAATAAAAATTATCTAATTTATGCATTTGAATAAGGTTAACAGTCTTGTTGAATTATTTTTTAAAAAACTAAGTGAAGTTGATAAAAAAAAACCATTTTTGAAATGGCTTAAAAAAGATGAACCCATTTATAATTGGGAGGAAATAGAAGATAAAATTTATAAACTAACTGTTAAGATTAAATCTTTAATTAACAATGGGGACAGATGTTTAATATTATCTGAGAATAGACCTTATTGGCTAGTGACTGATATTGCAATTATGAATGCAGGAGGAATTTCAGTTCCTATCTTTACAACTTACTCTGCAAATGATTATGAATATATACTAAATGATTGTAAGCCTTCTTTAATATTTGTTTCAAATCAAGATCAATTTAATAAAATTAAAAAATTTATCAATAGCGATGTGAAGAAAATAATATCTTTTGAAAAAATTGATAATGACAGTTTATTAATTCAAGAAATTTTAGATGAAGGAATAAATGAAAAAATTATTAACCAGGGTTTAAAAAGAAATATGCCTGCATGTATAATATACACCTCAGGTACATCTGGAAATCCTAAAGGAGTAGTTTTAAGTCATGGTGGTATTTTATCAAATTGTGAGGGAGCTGTCGAATTATTAGAAACTCTTACAAAAAAAAAGGACCCAGTATTTTTAACCTGGTTACCGCTTTCCCACTCTTATGAGCATACAGTTCAATTTATACAAATCATAGTTGGCGCAAAAGTTTTTTATGCAGAAAGTTTAGAAAAACTAATTTCTAATATGGGAGATGCAAAGCCAACTATTATGACGGCTGTTCCAAGATTTTATCAAAACCTTTTTACAAAAATAAATATAAATTTTGAAAAACAATCAGGATTAAAAAGAAAACTAATAAATCAAACTTTAATTTGTGGTAAAAAAATACTTAAAAAAAAGGAATTAAGCATCTCTGAAAAAATATTAAATATTTTATGTGAAAAATTAGTAAGGAAAAAAATTAGAAATCAATTTGGTGGAAACCTTCAAGCATTTGTATCCGGCGGAGGCGCTTTGGATCAAAATATTGGTGAATTTTTAAATGCAATTGGTTTACCAACTCTTCAAGGATATGGTCTTACAGAAGCTTCTCCAGTAGTGAGTTGCAATTTACCTGATCTTGTCAAAGTCGAATCAGTGGGTCCTCCATTTAGAACAAACAAAGTCAAAATAGCTAAAGATGGAGAAATTCTCATTAAGGGTGAAAATGTAATGTTGGGATATTGGAATTTAAAAGAGGAAACTGCAAAAGTAATTAAAAATGGATGGCTTCATACTGGAGACATAGGAGAACTAGATAATAACAATTATCTAAAAATAACAGATAGAAAAAAAGATATTATTGTAAATCAAGGTGGTGATAACATTTCACCGAGCAAAATTGAAAATATATTATGTTTAAATGAAAATATTAAACAATCTTTTGTTTATGGAGATAAAAAAAATTACTTAGTAGCTCTTATTGTAAGTGAAAACAAAAACACAAAAGAAAAAATTAAACTTACGATAGAAAATATAAATAAAAATTTAACTTTAATAGAAAAAATTAAAAAATTTGCTTTAATTTATGAAGAATTTACAATTGAGAATGGAATGCTTACACCAACTTTAAAGTTAAAAAGAAAAGAAATAATTAAAAATTATAAACAACAACTTGAAAATCTTTATTTATTTTAAAATAAAAACTAATTTTATTTGCTCAAATAAACATTGATATTGCTCAGTTTTTTAAAATTATTAAAATTAAAATAAAATTTAAATTAATTTAAAATTTTTTTAAAATCTTTAGGACAATTTATGTTTGACATAAATCAAAAAAAACTTAAAGATTAATTAAATAAACGAATCATAAAGATTTGTTTAAACAAAGGGAGATAAGATGGCTAAACGTAGAAAAAAAGCTAAAAAAAAGAAAAAAGCAAAAAAAAGAAGAAGAAGAAGATAGTTTCGCTTTTTAAAAACGCCCTTTTCGAAAAAAAAAGGGCGTTTTTTTAATTGTCTTCTAAATTTTGAGACCTTCCTAAAGCTTTGTTCATTTTCTTTTGAACATCTTCTTGTGAAATTTTCAAAACAGCTTCAAATTCTGATTTTAATCTGTCATATGCTTTTTCAAAAAGTTGTCTCTCAGAATAAGACTGATCTGCTATAATATCTGTATTTTTGTTTAAATCTTTAACGACTTCAGCTAATTCATAAATTTTTCCAGAATTAATTTTTTGATCATATTCCTGGGCTCTTCTACTCCACATAGTACGTTTTATTTTAGGTTTCGTTTTTAATATTGATACACATTTATTTATTTGATTTATCGACGAAATTGGTCTTAGGTTGACTTGTTGGTTTATAGGAACTGTTAAAGTTAACTTTTCTTTGTCTATGTATATTTTGTAGAACTGTATCTCTATCTGTCCTATATTGGCCTTTTCAACTGCAGTAATTTTACCAACACCGTGTTTAGGATACACAACAAAGTCCTTCACATTATATTGTCTTTTTTCACTTGGTTGCTTTTTTACTTTTTTAATTTCTGGCTTTTCATCTTGGTTAGAGTTAATCGATTTTTCAGAAGCTTCTTTTTTTTGCTTTTGTTTATTTTTTGCCTTTTTAAGTAATATATTTTTTTTCGCTTTAATTTTTTCAGATTTTTTTATTTTTTTCTTTTTTTTTGGCATTTTTATTTTCCTGGTTTTTCAGAGAAATACTTATCATATTTTCCCTTAATCTCTCTAAATTTTTCGTGCTCTGGTAATGGATCTTTTTTTTTAGTTATATTAGGCCATATTCCAGAAAATTTTTTATTTATCTCTATCCACTTTTCTTTGTCTTTAATGCTGTCATCTGTATCAGCAACTATTGCATCTATCGGACATTCTGGCTCACACACACCACAGTCAATACATTCATCTGGATTAATAGCTAGCATATTTTCACCTTCATAAAAACAATCAACTGGACAAACTTCAACACAATCTGTCAACTTACATTTAATGCATTCATCTTTAACAAAGTATGTCATTTTTTTTTCAATTTAAGTTTTATCTCTCCACTTAGCTTATCAGGAAAATATATAAGCCCACAAATTCTTCTCATTAAGTTAGACTCATATTGGTCTGAATTATTATCTGAAATTATGATTTTCCACAATTGTTCAATTATCATGTATTTATCGATTTTTTCATTTTTTTTAATAATATTTGTAAAATTTAGCAATTGGTTTGAGTTCAACTCTAATTTTTCTGCTTTCTGTAAAACTTCTTTCTGTCTATTTTCATTTGTCTCAAACTTAATTAAAAAATCTTTTATAATTTTTTCTTCTTTTTCAGTATAGTTTTCATCAATTTTAGCAGCATGTATTAAAAGAGCAATTACTCCGATTAGATCACTTTGTTCCATTTTTTCCATAATTACTTAAGATTTAATGATAATAATTTATTAAAAGGATTTTCATTTTGATTAACCTTTAAATATTTTTTTCTTTTCTTAACTTCACCTTTAAAAATATATGTATTTTCCTCATTTAAATCTTTTTTATAATTCATTTTAATCATCAACTTATAAAAGTCTTCTTTTGAACATCCTAGTAAATTCATCATTTCTGCGTCAATTTGAAATTTTCTATTATTAGTTTTACTCAATATCATTATAAAAAGTTTCTCTAATATATCTATCCTCACAAAATAACTGTCAAAATATTCAAATCCACACAAAAGAAGAAAATTTTTATCATAATTGTTATTTTTGATAAAATTTAAACCAAATTTTGGAATTTCAAGATTATTATTTAAATTGTAGAACAATCTCCAAAGAGAGATTCTAAAGGTTACAGCTTTAGGTTTAAACATTTTAGGAAGATAAACGTGGTATCTTCCTATTTTAATTCCCATAGACCAAAGCTTTTTTCTTTCCTCAGTCGAAATTAATTTTATAATTTGATCAATTTCCTTTCTTTTTATGACTCCATTTTTTTCATAAAGCTGAAATATTAAAGCTCTTAAATATTGATTTTGAATTTTTGCTTTTGTTAAGCCCAGAAGATCCCCTAAATATAAATTAAGATATTCTTTTAACCAAGATTTTAAGAAAATTTCCAATTTAACTTTAGTTTCATCTTCTAATGAATCATCGTGAATAATCTCAATTTCTGGACTCAGATAATTTTGTCCTTTTTTTAATCTAGCTAAAACGTTATTTTTCCAGATAATTTTATTTTCCTTATCTAAAGAGATGTCCTTATTAAGTATTATATCTTCAACTCGTTTATTTAATTCATCTTTGATGCCTTTTCTAGCTGCTTTTTTTATTGATTTAACATCTGTGTCTAAAGTTTTTGATGTGAGCGCTATAATAAATTTTAAACCTTTTAGTTCTCCTATGTGCTGGTCATCTATAATAATCTTGTTATTTTCATCTATCTCAGTGTTTAAAATTAAATCTTGTTTAAGACTTCTTGATAAAATACTAACTTTTTTATCAATAAAGCTTCTTGTCAGTTCTTCGTGTAATTTATCTGAAAGTTTGTCTTCAATATTTTTTGTAAGTTGCACCCAATAATCAGAATTTTCTACCCAATTTTTTTTATTAGACACATATGACCAAGTTCTAACATTAGAAATTCTATGAGATAATACATCAATATTCCCATGCTCTTTTTCTAATCCTTTAAGTTGTTCTTTCATGTAATCGTTAGGAATTTTATTTTTTCGTGTAGATAAAAAAGTAAAAACTTTGTCTATAATATTAATATGTTGGCCGTAAGCTTTTTTTTCAAAATCTGGTATTTGACAACATTCCCATAATAATTCTAGATTTTTTCTATACATGATATTATTTGAGCTTTTCTTTAAAAAATATCTCAAAACACTTTCATCTAAAGAGTCTTGAGTTCGAATTAAATTTTTTACGAATGGTTTAGACTCTAATGATAAAATTAATTTCTCGGGACTATTAAAGTTTAATCTTGAATTTCTCCAATATATAAGTTTTGTTTCAGGCAATAAATGTTTCTCAACACTTTCAATTTCGTCAGAATTTAAATTCTCACAATCACCTGTCGTCCCAAAAAAACCATCGTTTTTGTATCTTCCAGCTCGTCCAGCTATTTGAGAAATTTCTATAATATTTAATCGTCTAGTTTTTTTTCCATCAAATTTTTTTAGGTTGGAAAAGTAAATTTCATTTATATCCATATTTAGTCCCATTCCTATAGCGTCTGTCGCTACAAGATAATCCACGTCTCCAGATTGGTATAATTCAACTTGTGAGTTTCTTGTTTTTGGACTTAAAGATCCCATTATTACTGCTGCGCCTCCCTTTTGTCGTCTAATTAATTCTGCGATTGCGTAAACCTCTTCTATAGAAAAAGCAATAATAGCTGCTTTCCTATCTAATCTAGAAATTTTTTTGTATCCCCCATAAGATAATTTAGAAAATCTCTGTTTATTGTTAAATTCAACTCCTGGAATTAAATCATTAATTATGGTTTTCATAACCTGGGACCCTAAAAACATCGTCAGCTTTGTGCCTCGTGTATTTAATAGACGATCTGTAAAAATATGACCTCTCTCTTTATCTGCACACATTTGAATTTCATCTACTGCAACAAATTCAACCTCTTTATCTTTTGGCATGGACTCTACTGTACAAATAAAATAATCAGCGTTGCTTGGTATTATTTTTTCTTCTCCAGTAATTAAAGCAACTCTCTCTAAACCTACCTTACCAACACATTTATCGTAAACCTCTCTGGCGAGTAATCTTAAAGGCAATCCAAAAATGCCAGTCTCAAAATCTAACATTTTCTCTATTGCTACAAATGTTTTTCCAGTATTCGTAGGCCCAAGTAAAGCTACTATACGTTCAGATTTATTTTCCATATTTGTGTCAGATATTTTGTTTTATACTATATATAGATCTTCATTGAGAACAAAGTAAGATTAAAACATGACCGAATCATTTTGTCAAATGTTCTAATTTTCAAGATTTAAATTGACTTAAAACCCACAGTCCCCGTACAGTAACAAATAACTTTATTCAAAAGTTATGATGAGAAAATTAATTAAAAAAAATATTGCTGAATTAAAACCGTCTGCAACTTTAGTCATAAATGAAAAGTCTAAAGAATTGATGAGTCAGGGGAGGAAAATTTATAAATTCGGTTTTGGCGAGTCTCCATTCCCCGTTCCTGAACTTATAGTTTCTAAACTTAAAGAAAATGCACACAGAAAAGAATACTTGCCAATGCAAGGCCTATTAGAATTAAGAAAATCAGTATCAAAATATTTAATGAAAAGAACTGGAAACAAATATTTAGAAAAAAATATATTAATTACACCAGGCTCAAAAGAAGCAATGCTGTTAATGCACGTTGCTTTCAAAGGTCATATTATTTTACCTGCACCTAGCTGGGTATCTTATGAGCCTCAGGCTAAAATTGCAAAAAATAATGTCCATTGGATACAAACTTCTAGAGAAAACAATTGGTTTCCGACGTCTGAAGAACTAGAAAAAAAGATTAAAACAATTGGAAAAAAAAATATTATATTGATACTAAATTCTCCAAATAATCCTTCTGGTACTACATGCAAAAATCTAAAAGACTTAGCACAAGTTTCTAAAAAATATAAATTACTAGTTTTGTCAGACGAAATTTACACTGACTTATCTTTTAATAACAGTTATGAATCAATTTCAAAATATTACCCTGAAGGTACTTTTGTCAGTGGAGGGCTAAGTAAGTGGTGTGGAGCAGGTGGTTGGAGATTAGGATTTTTTGCAGCTCCCTCACAACTATCAGGGTTTATTGAGCATTTAAAAACCTTAGCTAGTGAATCTTATTCTACTGTAAATACTCCTACACAATTTGCAGCTGTTGAAGCTTATAAAGGAAATTATGTTAATTATATTAAAAATACGACAAAAATTTTGAATTCTGTTGGTAGCTATGTTTATAGCAAATTAAAGTCAAATAAAGTTTTAATAAATCCCCCGCAGGGAGGTTTTTATTTGATGCCAGAATTTATCAATAAAAAATATAAAAGTTCTTCTTTACTTTGTGAAGCAATACTGAATGAGACTGGAGTTGCTATGTTGCCTGCGTCAGAATTTGGTTTTAGTTCTAAAAGAATGCTCACAAGATTAAGTTATACAGATTTTGATGGCGGTAACTTTTTAAAAAACATTTCTGACATAAAAACTATTGATGAAGAAATGTTACAAAAATATGCACCAAATGTAGTTGAAGGAGTTAAAAGGCTGACTAATTGGGCTAAAAATTTGTAAGATTCTCTTTGACGACAATCGAATTCCGTAGTTAACTTATTACTATTAACAAACGGGGGATAAATGAGAAAAATAATATCTACTATCTCTACAGCATTAGTATTATTTGCTGTTTCAAGCCCTTTTGCAAATATTGCTAAATCAGCTGAGTTCTTTTCGATAGGAACTGGAGGACCAACTGGTGTTTATTTCCAAGTTGGAAATGCAATTTGTAAAATGGTAGCAAAAATACAATCTGCAGATCATGGAAGAAAAAAAGGAACAGATAAAGCCTATAGATGTTCAGCACCTTCAACAGGTGGATCGACTTATAATATAGGTCAAATCATGCAAGGCGAGCTACAATTCGGTGTTGCTCAATCAGACTGGCAATACCATGCCTACAACGGAACTAAACCAGATAAAGTAAAACCTTTTGATGGATTAAGAGCTGTATTTTCTGCTCATCCTGAACCATTTCAAATTATAGCGAGAAAAGGTTCTAAAATTAAAGATTGGAATTCTTTAAAAGGTAAAAAAGTTAACATTGGAAACCCAGGATCAGGTCAAAGAGGAACATTCGAAGTTTTAATGGAGTCTCATGGTGTAGACACAGGGTATTTTGGTTCTACCTCTGAACTAACTTCATCAGAACAATCAGGCGCTCTTTGCGATAAAAAAATTGATGCATTCGGATACACCGTAGGTGTTCCTAATGCAGGGGTTGCTCAATCAACTGATGGATGCGGTGCATACATAATTGATTTGCAGACAGGTCCTGTAAAAAAATTAGTATCAGACAATCCATTTTATGCTTTTGCAACAATACCTAAAGGCACATACAAAACTTCAAAAAAAAATGTGACTACTTTCGGTGTGATGGCTTCAGTTGTTACTAGCGCGTCGGTTTCAGACGACTTAGTATATTCTGTAGTTAAAGCTGTTTTTGAAAATCTTGAAGATTTTAGAAAACAACATCCTGCATTTGCAAATTTAGATCCAAAAAAAATGATCAAAGATGGTCTTTCTGCTCCATTACATCCGGGTGCAGTAAAATACTATAAAGAAAAAGGTTTAATGTAAGACTAATAAATTTAAGGCCCAGTTGCAAAACTGGGCCTTTTTTTTTATTCTCTTTAAATGTCAGAAACAAGTCAAAACTTTTTTAAAAAACACGATGAGGAAGGCGGTTCTCGAAGGATTTTAAAAAAATGGAATTTAAGATTGGTTGGACTATTGGCAATCTCATGGTCTTTATTTCAACTTTGGTATGCTTCTCCCTTACCTTTTATATTAGACTTTGGAAAATTAATAGATGTTCCTGCGAGAGCAATTCATCTTGCATTTGGAATGAGTATTTGTTTCTTAGCATATCCAATTTTCAAATCTAAAAGAGAAAGTTCTATAAGTTTGTTTGATTTTTTACTTTCCATCATTTCTGTTTTATCAACCTTTTATCTAGTTATTGACTATGAGGGATTAGTGTATAGACAGGGTATACTTGCTAAACTTAATCTTTTTGGTTTTAATATTCCCTACGAACTGATTCTTGGCTCTGTAGGTATATTGCTTTTACTAGAGGCAACAAGAAGAGCTATAGGCACTCCGTTAGTTATCATTGCTTTAATTTTTTTATTTTTTTCTATTTTTGGCCAACAAATGCCAAACTTAATATCACATCAGGGATTATCCTTAACAAGATTAGTGGGATACCATTGGTTTGGTGGCGAAGCAATATTTGGCATTCCCATAAGTGTATCTGTGAGCTTTATTTTTTTATTTGTTTTATTTGGGGCAACCCTTGATGCTGCAGGTGGAGGAAGATATTTTTTAAATTTGGCTTTTGCATTAGTTGGTAAAATGAGAGGTGGGCCTGCTAAAGCAGCTATTTTAGCCTCAGGATTAACAGGATTAATTTCAGGATCATCAGTTGCTAATACAGTCACAACCGGAACTTTCACCATTCCAATTATGAAAAGAACAGGTCTTACTCCAACTAAAGCAGGCGCGATTGAAGTTGCCGCCTCTGTCAATGGACAAATAATGCCGCCTATTATGGGAGCTGCAGCTTTTGTTATGGCTGAATTACTTGGAATATCTTACTTTACTGTGATAACTCATGCTTTTTTACCTGCAGTAATTTCTTATATAGCTTTATTTTATATCTCACATCTAGAATCAGTTAAATTAAATATCAAAGGTTTGCCAGATGATCAAATACCAGCACTTGGTAAAACTTTTCTAAGCGGCATACATTTTCTAATACCTATTTTCATTTTAGTTTATCTTTTACTCGTTGAGAGATGGACTGCAGCATCAGCCATATTCTATTCGATTCTTTCATTATTTTTAATCATTGTAATCAAGGAGATAATGACTGCAATTAAACTCAAACAAGGATTAATTAAAGGTCTAATTGCAGGGTACAATAAGGTGATTTCTGGCTTAGAAAAAGGTGCTTTAAACATGGTTAGTTTAGCCGTTGCTATTGCAACTGCTGGAATAATAGTAGGGGCAGTAGCTTCGACAGGTTTAAGCAATAACTTAGTTATAATTGTTGAGGCAATTTCAGGAGGAAATGTAATTACTTTATTATTATTAACTGCATTACTTTGTATTATCCTAGGAATGGGACTTCCAACCACTGCTAATTATTTAGTAGTTGCTGCGCTTATGGCACAGGTCGTCGTAGAAGTAGGAAGCGCATCAGGTTATGTATTCCCGCTAATAGCAATTCATCTCTTCGTTTTTTATTATGGTTTAATGGCCGATGTAACTCCTCCGGTTGGACTTGCATCCTATGCTGCCGCAGCAATTTCTAAGGCTGACCCAATTAAAACTGGAGTGCAAGCTTTCTGGTACAGCTTAAGAACTGGAATATTACCAATTGTATTTATATTTAATTCTGAAATTTTGTTAATAGGTATTGAAAATATCTGGCACGGCTTAACAGTGGTAATAACATCTTTGGTTGCTATACTTATTTTTACTTCTGCTACTCAGGGATGGTTTATTAATAAATTAAAATGGTACGAAATTATAGTATTTTTATTAATTTCGATGTCTTTGTTTAGACCTGGATATATATTAGATAAATTTTATCCTAAATTTGATAAACAAGCACTAGAGGCTAGTAAAGTTCAATCTCTATATTTTGAACCTAATAGAGATGTACACTTAAAGGTAACTAGGAGGACCGAGTATGGCGATAGATATAAACTATTTGTTATCGAAAAAGATTCATTTGAACAGAATTTCAGTTTAGAGGAGTATGGAGTTAATCTAATAGATAAAGGTGGGCGATTGACAGTAGATACTTTAAAGTGGAATGGTTTAGCAAAAAAGAAGGGCATTGAAACTGGCGATGTTATAAGTGAATTTAAAATAGAAAACCTGGATAGACCAAATAAAGCAATAATTTATCCTTTTTCATTTTTACTTATTGCTATTTTTGGATATAATAATTACAGAAGAAAACTAAGTGAGTAAACATGTTGAAGCAGATTTACAAATGGTTCTGCTATATTGGAATTCACAGATACGATATTATTGATACGAAATATGGTTTTGGCGCAGCAGGATCAACAGAAACA
>MDTB01130934.1_pt1 | contig 12088 bp, 6 predicted proteins | sample 811161 | NCBI WGS metagenome assembly MDTB01 (sample SAMN05326650, study PRJNA326480) | marine metagenome | isolation source: seawater | place: Mediterranean Sea | collected 2009 | reverse complement strand
GTAATTCAATCATCATATTTTCCAAAGCATTTTTTGAGCTTACAGTAGAAATACCCATTTTAACCATAATCTTCTCATCTTTATCTGTGGAAAATTCTAAAAATCCTTTTACATAATCTCCTTTTCTTTCAATTCCTTTAAATTTTTTATGCCTGTCATAAATAATAAAATCGGAAACAGGTTTAGAAATTATAAGACTAAAATACTCTCTTTGATCTCTTGCCCATCCAGTTGAAAATCTATGACCCTCAAAAAGTGTATCATTAACTTTTTTAATATACGTTTCAGTTGGCCTATCTGCACTACCTTCTCCTAGATCTATAATTATTCTAGATTTTTCAGCGTCTGGAAAAATATAATTATGCAGACCTACTCTTTCAGTTGCCGTTAATTCAACATCAATATTATATCTTTCTAAATGAACCTTATAGTATCCTGTAGTGGCAAATTCTTTATTTTTTCTATACAGGGATGAGTAGCCGGCCATATGATTTTCCTGTGTTCCTGCACCAGTTTTTAATTCTCCTGTTGCTGGCATTATAGTTAATTCTCCAAGATCTGACATACCAGTTCCACTAACATTTATATGACAAAAGCCTTTTACGATACTGTCGGTATGGTGATATGATGATGACCAATCCCAACCTTTATTAAAATTTGTTGGTCCAACTTGCACTCCACCAAATGGAACGTTTGCCCCAACAAATACATGTCCATGCCCTCCAGATCCAATAAATGGATCAACATAATTGATTAGTTTCTCATCACTTTTGAAAAATGCTGCACATGAGATAAAAATAATTGCAAATATTATATAGGTAATTTTCTTCATTTTCTTCATTTTTAGTTGTAACTAGGTGGTTTGATCAAATTTAAGTTAGATGAATAATTTTCTGAAATACTAAAATCTAAAACCCCACCATTTTTAATTTTATCCCACGAAATCCAAGTTGAATTTTGTTCAATTCTGTCAAATTTTAATGAATTTATGAAATAATTTTCTGATTCGTTTTTTCTAATTTTTAAGGTTTTTTCATTTGGGAGACTAATATCAATAGAGTTAAATTGAGGGATATTTACAGAGAAACCCCCAACGCCTGGAATCATAGGGTAAAGTCCTACAGATGCAAAAACATACCAAGCTCCCATCGTACCTAAATCGTCATTTCCTGGAAGCCCATCTTCTTCACTACTGTACATTTCATTTAATATTCTTTCAATTGTTTTTGAGGTCTTTTCAGGCTTGTCTATCCAGTTATAAATCCATGGTACTTGAAAATCTGGTTCATTTCCAGCTGCAAACCAATCTTCTTCGTATTCAGCATCAAGTTTAACAAATAGAGAATCAAGCCTTTTCTCTGCAAACCTTGCTCCTCCAATGGTATCAATTAGTTTATTTAAATTATGGGGAACCATCCAAAAATAATTTTTATAAGTACCCTCTCGCCAGTCGTGTGTTTTATCTTTCCAGACCCCGTTTGGAAATTTAGAATTCAACCACTTTGTTCTTACATTATAGTTGTTTTTCCAATTTTGAGATCTGTTTTTAAAATACCTATAATCTTCTTTATTTGATAATGCGTTTAATGCAAACTGTGCAATTGCAAAGTCTGATGATGCATATTCAAGCGACATGGAAGCAAAAGTATGGCCATTATTAATGTATTCTTCAAGATAAGGTCGAATTTCCTGCTTTTGAGAATATTGCCTTGGAATTAGCGCCCCCTTTTTCATGTATCGATAAGCAGATTTAATATCAAAGTTATCCCCGCCAAATGCAAATGAATTAGATATCAAAATTGGAGTAGGGTCACCTTGCATTATCCCTGTTTCAATATTTGCTAAAATCCATCTTCCATAACCCCCTGCTTGTTCAGCAAAATCTACAAGAGATTGCATCATATCGCTGCTTTTTTTGGGAAATAGTATAGCAATTAATTGCCCTTGAGTTCTATATGTATCCCATACACTGAATGAACTATACTGTTCTCGACTTTCCTTGGTTTTATGAATTTTTAAATCAGCCCCTACATACTCACCATTAATATCGCTGACTATATTTGGATGAATTAGCGAATGATAAAAATGTGTATAAAATTGTTTTATTCTATCTTCATTTTTTGATTTGATTTTTATTTTCGAAAGGTATTTATCCCATTCAGCTGAAGTTTCTTTTTGATAATCTTCAAATGTTAAATGTTTTTCTTCATTTTTTAAATTTTCTTTAGCATTCTCAATTGAAACAAATGATATTGCTATTCTGTAGTCTATCTTGCCAATTTCATTGGTTTCAAAAGTGAAGTAAGCTCCACTATTTTTACCATAAGCACTTTTTTTATTGGACAGTTTTTTTTCCTTCCACGTTCCGTTAAATTTTGAAGGCCTATCAAACTCAGCAGCAAAATAAATTTTATAATCTGATTCAGTTCCACAAAAATCCCCACCCCTTGTATAACCTTCACAGCTGTAGGGGGAAGTTATTTTTACAAATGCTTCTTTTATACTTTCAGGAGGAGAAGAGTTTATGCCCGTTCCAATTATAAGGGTTCCATATTCTGAATTGTTAAAATTAAATTTTCCAATTCCTGATCTTTTAGTTACCGTCAAATCCACATCGATATCTTCATTCATTTTTAATGATAGGTGACCTGCTTTTGCTATTTCAACTTTTTCATATTTTTCAAAAGAATTCATGTCATTCGGTGATTTCTCGACAATACCACTAATGGGTAATATTGGAAAATTTCCCAAATTTGAACATCCCGCACCATTAAGCTGAGTAATTACAAAGCCTTTACGTGGTGAGAAAAAAGTTGGGGTAAATTGTACCATTCCAAAAGGATAAGTTGCTCCCACAAAATTATATCCACAAGCTAAACCTTCACCCTTAGAACCAATTTTGGTATCTACAAATGAAGAATATTGTTGTGCGCTTGTAAAATTGAATTGGGCTATAAATACAATAAGGATAATAAATTTAGCACGCATAAGTTAGCTTTAATCAATTGGGAAAACTCCAAATCCTGAAAACCCGATTTCAATAAATTGGCATGCACTGCCTCCAACGGTATCTATATATCTTACCCTAATGAATCTGGATTTTATTAGATTATCAATTTCAAATTCTATATTGCTGGTATTTTGACCATTCAAAGTCGTAGATTTCAATAATATCCACTGTGCATTTTCAAATGTTTCTGTTGTGACTGGTTCTGAAACTACCGAATTCTCATAACTTGAAAAAACAGGAAATGTTTCAGCATTAATAATGTCTAACCTACCCCAAATTTCTAAATGGTTTGGGGTATTATCATTAAAACTGCTCCAGGATGGCCTAAAATCTAGTGTAACATCGCTTAAGTAGGTTGACACTCCTAAATCAATTGTAAAATGACCAGGAAGGGCATTTTCACCGGAATGATAACCAAATGTGTCACCAAAACTTAAAGTATTATTATCAAATAAATAGTTTTGTGGTTGTGCACCATAAAAGTTTCCAGGGTTGTCGCTTGGCATATTGACCATTGAAAATTGTGACTTGTTTAAATCGACGGGCTCAATATTTTCACCATAAAAGGTTAACTCTGTATATTTTACGCCTTGATTTTCATCAGAAGATGTTGCCCTAATTCTTAAGTATCTCTTTGGGGATGAGCTACTTGGAAAATTGATACTTGAAAAACTTGTATCATTGCTAACCAACTCTGACTCTGCCAATAATATCCATCCCGCACTGACAAAATCACTTTCATTGCTAGATACAGTTTCAGCAAAGTTTAGGTTATTTCTACCCCAAATCTGAACCGATATGGGGGTGGTTGAAGCATCTATACTAGTATCTACAGAATGAATATCAACCCTTCTTAAATCAGCATTAACGCCAAGGTCAATAGTAAAATGGCTGGGTAAGCTATTAGGTCCAGAGTTATAGGTATATGTATCATCTCCACTCCAATCACTATTGTTGTCAAAAAGATATTCATTTGGATTTGCATTGTTATATGTGCCAGGATTGTCACTTGGCATTCCAACAAGTCTAATAAAGTTTTTATTCAAAATATTGTAAGGTAGTTCCGGCATGATATAATTAAGAGGGCTAAGATTAATTGAATCAATTCCCTGTAAACCCGATTGGATAACAGATGTTGTTGTTAAATTACCATTTGGTTTAAAAAGATTAAGTTTTTTTCTATTTTCCTCAAAAAACACAGTATCTCTAACGATTTGATCTAATTCATTTTCAAAATCAATAAGAGTAAAAATTACATTTTCTGATTGTGCATTTCCAAAGAAGTTAGCGTAAGTCCCATCATCTTCAAATGTAAAGTCAATTATTTCTCTTGGATCTTGGTCAGAAACAAAAAAGTCTCCAACCACACTACCTGCTACGGTTTGTGTAACTGAAAGATTTCCTAAATCATCTTGTGTAGTGATATCAAACTCATAAGACCCTTCATCTAGCCCAGGTAAAATCATACTGTAAATACCATCACTGATATTTTCTTCATTTATATCATAAATATCTAACTCATCATCATACTCAATTATAATTTGTGTTGAGTTTCCAAGGAATTGGGTTTGACCTTCTAGTTGAGCCCTATAATATCCAGGTCTTATTTTTAGAGTGTCAAGTTTTCCCGCATACACTTGTTCACCTTGTAAATACTCTTCATGAATAGAATCGATATCTCCACAAGAGTGAGTAATCACAAAAAGTATTGCTAAAAATAATAACGAATTAGAATAAAATTTACCCATAATTTAATTTATTACACTGCCCCAGAATGAAAGTTCACCAATCACTGTTACCATTTGGTTATTCCATGATTCAACATTAACTAGCCTGATATATCTGATATCGTGCTGTCTAGCATCGTAATCAAAAACAAAATCTTCTCCATTGTCCTGATATTCATAATCCTCAGCTGTATTTGACCCTGGGGGTAAGCCAGAAGGCTTAAAGGATTCAAAATCTCCCAAATATATCCACCCGCCTCCAGGATTATCAGGATCATATATTGGCAGCCCATTAAGATCTTCCCTTCCATACATTTTAAATCTTTTGGGGTTGCCGTGTTTATATAACTCTGAGCCACCCCTTTGATATAATTTAAATCTATTTAATTTGGCTGTTTGCCCTAAATCTAGTGTTAATTGATGGGGTAATGGTAAAAAATTTGTATGACCACAATTCCACTGGTTGCTCCAGTATCCATCCCAAATTTGATTTGCACTAAATCCATACTCACTAAAACTTTCATCGCCTGGCATTGATTGAATCGCCCAATATTCTTTAGCTAAAAAAACATCTTCCAAAGGAGTGACCTCAAAGCTTCTAGTAGCTGTTTGATTACCCCATCTATCCTCCACATAGATAACAAAAGTTGTAGGCTCAGGGTCATAACCTCTAAAACTGTATGAGTTATTCGCTTGACTTGTATAAAAAGATTCTCTGAACACAAGATTCCCATTTTCATCTAATGTTGACATATTTAAGGATACATCTGCACGGGATGGATTTAAATAAGAAATATTGATACCGCCGAAATCTTGACTTGCCTCCATTGAATTTAAAATGGCATGTATTGGGGCTTCTAGCGGAGAAATATTGATAACTGTTGGGATGGATTCATTTTCACCTCTATCAACAGCGATAACATCAACCGGGTAAGTGCCCTGCTGAGCAAATCCAACAATATTTAATGAGTCAATAACCGCTGAAACAATAACCTCTCTGTCAATTTGATTTTCATCATTATAATTTGCTTTTACATATAAAAGATCTTCGTCTGTTGGAGGAGTGAAATAAATTACTGCTCCACCAGCTGTATTAATAACCTCATTCACTATCACTTTCCCGGGAGGAATATTATCACTTCCATACGGGCCGTGATCAGAGTCATCCACACAACTTAAAGCACACATAATAAGTGGTACAATTAAATAATTTTTGTTTAATATCATCTTCATAATTTAGGTTTTACCACCCTGGGTTTTGGATTAAATTGGGATTTCTAAGCAACTCATTTTGACTAATAGGCCATAGATAGTCTTTTTTCAAAAAGTTTCTGTAATAGATATTTTCAATTTCATAAAAACCCTCTACATCTGAACGAAATATATTCCAACCTCTGATGGGTCTACTGAAATAGTCTTCAGCTAATTTCCATCTTCTTATATCCCAATATCTATAACCCTCTAAAGCTAATTCAATCATTCTTTCTTGCCTTATAATTTCTCTCATTCCTGCTTTTGAGCTTGGCTTACTAGGATTATTTGAATACTGAGACCACGTATTTATAATATCACTACCAATGTCTAGTCCTGCGTTGTGTCGGACTGCCTGTAGGTATTCGTAAACCTCTGAGTCAGGCGCATCTTTTATTTCATTTAATGCTTCAGCATAGTTTAAATATAGATCTGCCAGTCTGATTATGGGGAAGGAATAACCTTTAATAGTTGATCCCTGTAATGAAATAATATTTTCAAAGTGTACAAGTTTTTTTGCAAAATATCCGGTTATTGAATAAATCTCAAAACCATTTTTTCCTGATGGTGCCCCAGCCTTTGCATTTAAGTGTGGAATTTCCTCAATATTAGGCGTTTCAAGAGAAAACCATTTCCCACCGTCAAAACCTACAGTTGCATAAAACCTTGGCTCCCTGTTTAAATGAATTTGAGCAGTGCTATAATTACTTTCAATATAATATCTATGAAAATCATCATCATTATTTGTGGATGTTACATTAAATCTATTGTCATAATCCCAGTTTATATCTTCATTAATCGGGACACCATTTTTTGTATAAAATGATTCAACCATATTTAAAGTTGGTGCATGAGATTTTTTAGTGTAGTTAAATAGTGCCTGATGGTCAGCACTCCATCTTGGTTGGCTCCATTGCTGTAAATCACCGGTCCATGCTGGTTCAAAAGCCCAAACAATTCCCGTGTTGAAAGGTTCAGTTATTCCTGCTCTGTGGGTTAGCTCTTGCCTTACAACATCATTTATATCTCCGTTTATTGGAACTTGATCTTCAAATTCATATAGTGAATGACCATTATTATGGGCTTCATTAATTGCATCAAATAAGGCATCTTTCGCCAAAACCCATTTATCAGGGTCATAAGTTTGGCTAACCAATGGATTACCTTCTAAATCTACAAGTTCACTAAAATCAGAGTTGCCGTTAAATAAAGGGCTAGCGGCAAGAACTAGTGCTTTTGCTTTAATTGCTTTTGCAGCAGGCAATGTGATTCTACCCTGTTCAGTATATATATAATTGATTATTCCTGGCAAGGCTTCACTAGCGATTACTTCATCTATAAGCTCAACAATGTAATCAACGACATCATCCACTGAATTTCTTGGAACCTGAGATTCTTCTAGTGATGCGCCAACATACAAATTGTCTCTTATTATTGGAATTGGACCATACATTCTTAAAAGCCAAAAATGATAAAATGCTTTTAGCACTTTTACTTCTGCCAACCATCTTTGCCTTTCCTCTTCTTCAAGACCAGGCACTGCTACAAGATTATCCAAAAATATATTACAATCTCTTAGTCCAACAAAAAGACTGTGGGGAGCACCTCTTCCGCCCTCCCAATAGTTTAAATATGGAGAAGAGGAGTTTTGTAATCCTTTGGCTACTCTAAAACTTGTCTCATTATTCATGTAAAAATCATTTTCTGCATAATACCAAATTTCATCTCCAGCAAGAAGTGAGAAGTTTTGTTCCACATGTGCATGCTCGGGGATATATGTGTAGCAGGTAGATAGAAATCTTTCAGCGGTTGCTCTATTATTGAATGCTAAGTCAATAGTTGCTATATTGTCAGGAACTACATTTAGAAAATCTTTTTCACATGATGAAATGCAAAAGATTAAAATTATCAAAAAATAGTTTTTATATTTCATCTTAAAAATTCATATTTAAACCTAAATTAATACCTTTTTGTATAGGGTATCCTAATCCATTTCCCCCCATCTCTACATCCCAAATTTTAAATTTGCTAAATGTCAATAAATTTGTTCCACTTAAATATATTCTTAATGCCTCAATTTTAAATTTTTCAAAATTATCGGGGTTTATTGAATATCCAAATTCTAATGACTTTAATCTCAAAAATCCTCCGTCCCTTAACCACCAGGTACTATTTCGATTGTTATTGTCAATCAACTGGTCAGATAATCTAGGCCATGCTGCATATAGATCTCGGTCATTTTCAGACCAATGGTCATTAGCCCATGCTGTTAGCAAGGCATTATTTCCGATTGCTCCTCCGGCAGTGTCGATGAACGGGGATGTTCTGTATGCATCAATAAAAAAAGATGATCTTGCAGAGCCTTGAAAGAAAAATGAAAAATCAAAATTTTTATAAGTGCTAGAAATTCCAAAACCGTAAATAATTTCTGGGGTGGTTGGATATCCAATAGGAACTTCATCATTAATATCAATAACCCCATCGTTATTAATGTCTTTATATTTAATATCTCCTGGCATATACTCTCCAAAGGTTTGAAGTGGAGAGTTGGCAATATCAGCTTCATCGATAAATAACCTTTCAGCTATATATCCAAATGGCTGGGATAGATTCAATCCGATTCTAGACCTCCAGGGAAGTCCTGCAGATGCAAAGTCTAGCTCATCATAAACTTCGTATTTGCTGGTAGCATAAGAAAAATTGGCTCTAGCTGATATAAAAAAATCATTTTTGAAATCCTCCTTATAATCGATTGTAAATTCAAAACCTTTTGAAGATGCTTCACCAACATTAGCCCTAATTGGTGCTTGTAGGCCCATAGTTGCAGGAGTCTGTGCTCTATCCATTAAAATATTTGACCTGTATTCCGTGAAATAATCTGCTTGAAAATCAATTTTTCCAAACAAACCTAATTCAAAACCAAGATTCATCATCTTCGCTTTTTCCCATGTTATTTGGTCATTTGCATATCTGTCAATACTTACTCCATTAATCCAATTACTAAATTCTTGACCAAACATTGACCCCATTGATCCGTCATTTAGATTTACTTGAGAAATATAAAAAAACCTGTCAGACGCGCTCCCGATTTGATCATTTCCGACCAATCCATATGTTCCTTTTAATTTAAGTTTTGTTATACTATCATCAAATTTTTTCATAAAACTCTCATTTGATAAATACCACCCAAAACCAAATGATGGGAAAAATCCAAACCTTTCACTTTTTGCAAATCTTTCAGAACCGTTTAAACCAAAATTAAATTCTGCAAAATATTTACTGTCTAATGCGTATGTAAATCTCCCTGATAAACCAAGGTTTCTGTATGGAAGAGATGTTTGTAAATTTCCATTATTTGCGTATTTTAATTCTCTAATTATTCCAACTAACATCCCTGAGACATTGTGCTTATCCTTAATAATTTTGTTGTAGTTTAATGAGCCCTCAAAATAAACAGAGTTTGAAATAATTTTTGCCCCTTCGTTATATGCTAAATATTCTGTTCCTTGATTTGGATTTAATGCTATTAAAGAATATGAGTCACTTTGAAAATCATAGTTTGCCAATGTGTAATAAAATGGATTATAACTTCTTTCTAAATTGTAAAAAGAGTATCTAGAGGTGTTGATTAATGCTCTAGCTTTAAGACCCTTAGTAAGAAAATCTAAATTTTGTTTTATTTCAACAGTTGCCAAAACATTATTATAACTTTCATCTTTATAGCCTTTTACCATATTTGCATAAGGATTTAAATAATCACCGAATTGGCCATAATTTCCAAATAAAATGTGCGTAGAATTTAGGTAATTAGCGTCAGGATAATAAAATTTTGGATACAAAACCGGATTCGTTTGCATGGCTTGCTTATAAATTTCCTCCCCCCCATTTAAAGGGCCGTTGTAGTCATCAAAATTACCGTTAAACCTAACCGCAACTTCTGTGGTTGGAGTGAGGTTTATATTTACATTCGATCTTAGAGAAATTCTGTTGAAATTTATATTGTTGTTGAAGTTATTTTGGGGTTCAATTTTTAGATTACCATTGTCAGTATTTACTGTTGCAGCCAAGTAATATCTAGCAATTTTACCACCACCACTAACATTAAAGTTAAATCTGCTATTTAGAGTATAATCTTCTAACAATTCATCAAACCAATCAATTGTTGGATAGGCCATTTGATTCCTATTTGGGTCTTGAGAAATTAGTATTCTTTCAAGTGAGTAAATTCTACCCCCAAGAGGATCTCTTGTTGCTAATGCCTCATTATGTAAGGTCATATAAGTTATTGGGTCAGCAATTGAAACTTTTCTTGTTGCAGTTGAATATGCTTTTTCATATCTAATATTTAGCTTAACTTTACCTTGCTTTCCTTCTTTGGTTGTGACCATTATAACTCCATTGGCGCCTCTAGCACCATAAAGAGCGGTCGCGGTCGCGTCTTTCATAATTGAAAAACTAGCAATGTCGTCAGGTTGAAGCCTAGCAAGGTCAGTTGAAGTGGTTTCAATTCCGTCTATTAATATTAATGGTGACCTTGCATATCCAAAAGTACTTACACCTCTAATAAAAAACTCAGCATTATCTCTTCCTGGCTCCCCACTTCTTTGGTATGAAATCAGCCCTGCCACCCTTCCAGCGAGTGAGGTAGTCAGGTTGCTTGAAGGTATTCTTAACTCCGTTGGGTCAACTGATGTGACTGCAGCTATTACACTTTCCTTCTTCTGTTCACCATAAGCAACAACAGTTACTTCTTCAAGACCAAATAAATCTTCTTCAAGTACAATATTTAAATTTGTTTTACCCTCTAATTTTATTTCTTGTGTGATAAATCCAACATATGATACCAATAGTGTTGTGTATGAGCTTGCCTTAATTATAAAATTCCCATCAAAATCAGTCACAGCGCCATTGTAAGCATCTGTATCCTCAATAATGTTAACTCCTGGGATTGGAGCCCCATTTTTATCTACAATCGTTCCGGTTATGATTTCAATTTGGCTAAAGATATTTTGAGAGAATATAAAAAAAACTATTAGGGATATCTTAAGTGAAATTTTTGCCATTGATTTTATAACAGTTTTTTAGTGGATTGAAAACTTGTTAATGTAAAATATAAAATATTAATAAGCTTTTTTAGAAAAACTAATCATTTTATTAGAAATTACAATTACTTACTAAAACGATTTCGTTATCCAATTTATTTTACTAAATTAAACAAGCAAACTAATAAAAACCAAAATTATGAACAAAATTACAATTATGTTCCTCTTTGTTTTTTTCTTTTCTTTTTCTTCTTATGCGCAAGTCTATGTTGGAGAAAATGGAAGTATTGAAGTTAAAGCAGGAGCAACATTAGGTGTACAAGGTTTGGAGATAACACCTATTAGTGATTATAATATTGCTAGTGGTGTAACTATTATAAAATCTAATACATCTATCGTTTTGCCAAATGGTGATAGCATGGCAAGGTCATATTATATGGATCAGATCCTTGGAGATTTGAGTGCTACACTGGTTTACAACTACGAGGATGCTGATATGAATGGAATAACACATAATGCAAAAATGGTAGTTGTTGACGATTCTGGGAATTCTATGGAATATGCTGATACAGATGAATTAGAATATCAAGTTACATCTGAGTTTACAGATCCAACAAATTTTACAATTGTTACAGCCGGTGACGCAACTTTAAGTATTGAAACTGTAGACGGAGAGATGTCAATATCAGTTTTTCCAAACCCAACGTCATCTATATTAAATATTAATTTTGAAGGAGAACTAAAACTCTCCATTTTTAATATGTTGGGTCAGCAACTATTGGAAACAAACGACAAGCAAATTGATGTTTCCGGATTTGAACGTGGGACCTATATTTTAATTGTTCAAAACCTCGAGTCTAATAACATCACAAATTTTAAAATAATAAAAGAATAAACTAAAATTAAAAATTATGAAAAAAATACTAATATTATGTACAATTATTTCCTTCATAACAAACTACTCTCATGCCCAAAATATTCTTCCTGATGAAGAGAAGAAGCCTGCCGTTGTGCATGTTGAGAATGGAGATCAGGTAACACAGGCAGGAAGAATGTAT
>MDTB01127282.1_pt1 | contig 12091 bp, 15 predicted proteins | sample 811161 | NCBI WGS metagenome assembly MDTB01 (sample SAMN05326650, study PRJNA326480) | marine metagenome | isolation source: seawater | place: Mediterranean Sea | collected 2009 | reverse complement strand
CCAAACACAATTTCAATTGGTCAAAACATGACCACATTAAATTACAGTTTGGCAAGAGCTTTATCAAGAAAATTTAAAGAAGATGATGAAGTGATTGTAACAGAGCTTGATCATGAGGCAAATAGAGGCCCATGGATGATTTTGAAAGAAGTGGGTGTGAAGATTATTGAAGTTAATCTAATGCAGAATGGAACTCTTGATTATTCTGATTTCAAAAATAAAATAAATGATAAAACCGTAATGATTTGCATGGGTATGTCATCCAATGCACTTGGAACACTTAACAGTTTCAATAAAGTTAAAGAATATCTAAAAGACAGAAAATGCCTTTTTCTTTTAGACGCTGTCCATTATGCACCTCATTTTTCAATTGATGTTACAGATCTTAACTGTGATTTTATGTTATGTTCAGCTTATAAGTTTTATGGACCACATATAAGTTTTCTTTACTCTAAGCCCGGTATTTTGAATGATCTTAATCCAGACAGACTAGTTGTTCAAGATCAGGAAGCCCCTTATGTAATTGAAACAGGGACACTGAATCATGCAGCATGCTCAGGAGTTTCAGCAGCTATTGATTTTATTTCATCTTTAGGTAAAGGAAGTACATACAGGAAAAAACTGGAAAGTGCATATTTACAAATAAGTGATCATGAATTTAATCTTGCAAAACATCTCTATGAGTCATTACAAGGCTTTGATAAAACAACTGTTATTGGCCCTGATTTTTCTACAAGAGAAAGAACACCGACAGTATCATTTGTTCACTCAGAGTACTCTCCTCAAGAGGTCTGTGCAAACTTGGCTACACAAAATATTTGTGCTTGGAATGGACATTTCTATGCACTGAAGGCAATTCAACAATTAGGTCTTGAAAGTAGCGGAGGTGTAACAAGACTTGGAATTTCACTTTACAATACAAAAAAAGAGATAGATAGAGTAATTGAGGTTATACAATCTCTTTAGTTTAGCTACTCAATTTTTCGATAAACCAGTTTTTAAAAACTTCTTTAGTTTCCTGGGTGGCCATATTTAGATCTTGTATATTCAGAAATTTAACTTCAGCTTTTGAATCAATACTTCTTAATATTTTTTTTAGTTTTTTGGCAGAAAGATTTCTGGACTTATTTATCTCTACAAGTTTATTTGAGGAGGACTCAAAATAGAGATTCTCTTTAATTAAAAGATGCCAACAAAGACTGTATGGCATATATTGTCTGACATCTCTAAATTTATGCCTTATTTGGTTGGTGAGTATCTGAGGGTTTTTATCATAAAAATCTTTAATAACTGATTTTATTTGTGGCCTACCACAATGATATGATTTAAAATAATTATTGTGGAAACCCACAATTTTAGCAGCTTTTGATTGTGCTGCGTTGAAGCTTGGCCTTTTATTTAATAATTTTTTTATTTTATGTGATATGGTCTTTATTAATTGTTTATTGTATGTTTTGGCCCAACTTCCTGTTAAAACAGCTTTATCGTCTGTAAACCAATCTTCTTTAAACGTCTCTTTTATAAGAAACATATCATCATTAAAATAGATGAACTTATTTGAAAGATTTTTAATCTTGAAGAGTACAGCATCTATTGATCTAATATTAAATGTTGGCAGACAATCTTTATGATCACGAAAAATTTCCTTGTGATCAATAACTTCAATTTTATTAAGTGAAACCAAACTTTTGATGTTGTCTAAATTTGGAAATTGATAATCAGTGACAATAAAAATTTTTCTAATAAAGGGTGCATATTTAATAATGGAGGCAATGCAGAAATTAATTTCATTAGCATGGAAGTATTGGTGTTTTAGAGTCTTTCTGTCTTTAAGATATTTTTTGAGTTTTTCCTGATATTTAGGTTCAGCCCCATCTACCCATGTTATTACAGCATCAATTTTCTCCATCTAAACAAAATAAAAAAGTTTATTAATAGGGGTTTTTAAGGATTCGGAAATTCTTAAGGCTATGTCGAGCCCTGGTATAAATTTATTTTTTTCTATTGAAATTATAGTTTGTCTGCTTACGCCAGTCATTAATGCTAAATCCTCTTGGGTTAAATTTGCCCCTTTTCTATAATCTTTAACTCTGTTAATTAGCATTTGTAAAATAAACTTTACAAATATAGTAAAAATATTTGTAAAGTAAACTATACATTATTTAAGATTATTTTAATTTGTAAAGTTTATTTAACATTTTATTTGTAAAGTATACTTAACATTAGTAATTTAGATGTTAAATAATAATTAAAACTAAATTAAAAATAACTCGAAGAGATTCATTTTTCTAGTTTTATTAAAATTTAAATATCATGAAAAAATTATTCGCTTTATCAATATTCGTTTTATTGATTTCATGTAACATGAATTCCAACAAACAATCTAACCAAAATATTACATCCGTTGTTGCTCCTGATGCTGATTACAAGATCAATCTGGATGAAAGTAGTCTTACATGGACTGGTAGAGAAGTTTCTACAAGTTCTCATTATGGAACAATTAATTTTACATCCGGTCAATTCGAAGTCTCTGATGGACTTATATCTCAAGGAGAGTTTATAGTAGATATGACATCTATAAATGTTCAAGATTTGTCAGGTGGAAGTAAAGAAAGATTGGAAGGACATTTGCGATCAGATGACTTTTTCTCAGTTGAATCATTTCCAACAGCACATTTATATATATCAAGCTCTGAGTTAATTTCCCAAGGCAAATGGCTGGTTAATTCATTTTTGACAATTAAGGATATTTCACACCCAGTCTTGTTTGAAATGTCAAATACAGATGAGGGATGGATTGCAAATTTAGTTTTCGATAGATCTAAGTATAATGTTAAGTTTAGATCAGGAACTTTTTTTGAAAATCTTGGAGACAAACTAATCTATGATGATATTGAACTAAAAATTAACCTAAAAACTTCCTAGTATGAATAATAATAAACCTAAATGTGGATGTGGTAACACACAAGACCCTGAAGGATTTTGTGATGGGTCACACAGTAATTAGTAATGAGTAAATTGCTTGCTTTTGGTGCATCATCTTCAAAAAATTCAAGAAATAAACGATTAGCCTATTATGTTGCCAAAAGAATGGCTCCAAAAGAGGCTAACTTAATTGATTTAAATGAATTTGAAATGCCCATTTATAGTGAGGATAGAGAATTAGAAATTGGTATTCCAGCGAAGGCCTTCGAGTTTAAAAAATTAGTTAACGAAAGTTTGGGTATAATTATTTCACTTGCTGAGCATAATGGTTCTTACACAGCAGCATTTAAAAATATATATGATTGGGTTTCAGTAATTGAAGAAACTGTTTGGTCTAATAAACCATTAATTTTACTATCAACAAGTGACGGTAAAAATGCTGGTAATATTGTAATGCAAGCAGCACTATCTCGTTTTTCAAGACAAAGTAAATTTGAAATTCCCCATTTTTCACTTCCTAAGTTTAATGAGAATTTTTCAGACAAAGATGGAATTACAGACACTACATTAATTGACGAACTAAACAAACAGATTAAAGTATTTAATAGCCAAGTCGAAAGTCTACTTGATACCAGTGATAATTAGCGTGCCATTCCAATCCCCGTCTTTTCCGTAATACCAAGACTCTATTTTATAAAAACCAACTTTTTTAAAAAAGTTCAACCACATTTTTTTTGATAATAATTGCATTATTGTTATGGAAGTCTCTTGTTTCCATCTATGTGAAGGTTTATTTTCTTTATAATGATCAATTCCTATGATTAGACGTCCACCATTTTTTAACCAATTATTGTGAATATGCTTTATAACAGTTTCAGGATTTTTAAAATAATACAAAACTTCCATTGAATGTACAATATCTACCTTTTTTTTTGGTCGCCAATCAAGTAAGTCAAAGCAAAAGTAGTCGTTTTTATTATCAAGACTTTTTGCTTTATGAATCATATTTGAAGATCCATCAACGCCAATTGCACTAATACACTTTGGGTCAGAAGAAACTTTTCGAATTACCCAACCATTCCCACAGCCAGCATCTAAAAATCTATATTTATTGATTCCTTTAGTTGAATATTCAATCATGTTTTCAACAGATGCAGAGTGGTTTTTTTCCATACCTTCATCTTTTCCACTTACAACCCAATTACTGAATACTTTAATAGGTGATTCCATTTAATCTATAGTAATTAATTTGTGAGTTATGATTGAATTACACAAAGAAACAATTTAAAGATTTGAATTATTTAAGTCATCTATTTGATCATAATAATCTTTATCAATTAGATTATTTACAATATCAGGAATTGTATTACTATGACCAACAACAAGTGTATTTTCTCCAATACTTGACTCTAAAAAAGCTTCATATACAATCTCATCGGAGGAGTATATTAGTATTTCCAAGTTATTATTTTCTGCAAGAGGTATCGCTGTTTTTATTGTCCTTTTGTAATTTGTTGAGTATATTCTAGAAATGTTTTTACCAATAAAATAATTTTTCCAATTTTCAGCTCTAATAAAACCATTACTATTAAGATCTGGATCTAAATCAGACTTATTGATTCTTACTTTTTCAGCATGTCTGATTAGGTAAATGTTTGAACACTTTTCACTTGGCTTATCAAATGAAATAAATACGATAAGAACTAATATTTTTAAAGTATTCAAAGTATTATTTTTCTTCTACTTATAGCATAAATTAAATATGCAATAATCATTACAAGGGGCTCCCATATAAGTAGATAGTATGGCCATTCTCCAATCACTAATGGATTGCTAACCTCTGGGGCATCATTAACGTACATATAATTTGAGTCTAATAGAAAATTAATTGGCATTATGATTGCCATTAATATATTAAGGTGAATCCATATCTTAAACCAAGAAAGCTTAGGAAGCTTGAGATCTAAATGTAGAAACATAAAAATTGGCAGAGTTATAATTAAACTATGAGAAACGTAGTAGTTTAAGTAATACCTTAGAGATCCGTCAAAATAGTTCATCTGCGGTGTCAAAATTGCCATTATTCCACCAATAACTCCTGTATAATAAACAAATTGAAAGAGTCTGTCTTTTTTCTTCACAAAAGGAAGCACACAACATATAAGGGAAGATATTCCACACAATTGAATAGGTAAATTATATTGAACATCCCATGTGCCACTCATAATATATCCTCCATTTTCAGTTATAAAATCAAGTATCATAATAACACCTATCAGATAGGTTACCTTTATTTTCTGAGTTCTATTTAAAAACTTGGCAAGAATTAAAGGAGCTGAAATAAATATTATTGAAAATAGAGTCCATGTTTTCCATTCATCTGTCATAAATTCAATGACATAAATTGGTACTGGATTCTCTTCCATATTAAAGTGGTTTTTCCAAATTTATAAAAACTATTTAACTAAGATTATAATAGAAAGATTTTCTTAATAGTTCTAGACTTTTAGGAACAGCAATGTTTGCATCTTCATTCCCTTCAAATTCAAGAGAAATATATCCTTTGTATTCGTTTTTTCTCATTAACTCTCCTATCGAATTATAGTCAATATTAATTTGATTAAAAGCTGGCCATTTTGCACCACCATAATATGTTTTTGCCTGAATCAAGCATGTATGAGGAGCTAATTCCGCCAACTGCACTTCTCTATTATCAAAGAAGTTACCTGTATCTAATGTTACGCTTAACCATGGAGAGTCGATAGCGTTGACTATTCTCATTACTCCTTTTGAGGTAAGCCCAAGCCCCCAATGGTTTTCAAGCCCTAAAACAACACCACACTTTTCCGCTGTGGGAATACATTCTGAAATGGAATCAACTACCCATTTAAAACCGTCTTCTTCTGTATAACCATCAATTATTGGTTCTATGCCTTTGTTATCCATTAAAACATCAAACTCTGATTTATTTCCAATTGGTTTTGTTGTTCCCCATCTACCAGTATTAATCCTAATTGTTGGTATGCCAAGTGAATAAGCAACTTCAATTTGATGTTTGGTTAATTCAATATTTTCAAGTCTTTTGATCGGATCGGGACTTACAAAACTCTGATGAGTAGATAAGCCCATTATATCTAAACCTGCATCAAAAGCCCTTTTTTTAATACTTTGTAGATAACTATTTTCTTCCGATTCCATTTGGATTAATAAAAGCTCAACTCCGTCAAAACCAAATTCAGCGGTTTTTTCAATACAATATTCAATTGGTGTCTCACTGCCATTAAACTGCCAAAAAGAGTAGGTTGAAGCTGCTATTGGGTTGTGTTTTATCTTATTGTAAATTTTAGAGGGTATGTTATTATTTTTTGAATAAGTTAAAAAAGGCACTCCAACTGAAGCAGAGGCAATAGTTTTCATTAATGTTCTTCTTTTCATAATTTAATTATTTTACACAAGTAATTAATTTTTTGTATAAATTTATTTAATTCAATTTAACTAAAATCAATTAAACAATTATGAAAAATTTTTTAATCATTGTGCTTTCTGCTTTATTTATCAATTGTTCAAACTCATTAGAAATGGAACAACTATCAAGTGGATATATTTTTGCTGATCAAAAGGTTATGATCGGTTCAGACGAAACAGTTGAAGTATTCAAACAAATAGACAAGGCCTGGCTAGAGAGAGATTATGATGCAATTCGTTCTCTTGTAGCAGAAGATGCAAGACTGGTTTTTGCTAGTGGTGATATTGGTGAGGGACCAGAAGATCTTATAAAACTTATAGAGTCTGAGTATCAGCAATCAATAGAAAATAACGAAGAATGGTCGTGGGACTCGTACGCTTTTTCTGTTAAGGTAACACCCACTGAAGAAAAAATTGCTAATGAAACTGGCGAATGGGTATTAGCAGAGTTCTGGACAGAAGAGTCTAACATAATAGAATGGTATCAAATCCATGATAGTAAATTAATAAGTTGGAATCAATTTAGACGAACCAGAAAGTAAACAATCAATTTTAAAATAAACAATTAATTTAAAAACAATAAATATGAGAAAATTATTTTTATTACTTACCTTTTTTGCAGTTGGTAATCTAACTGCTCAAGGTAACGGGGATTATGTAAACATGACTTTTGTCAAAACAACTCCGGGAGAAGATTATGGAACAATACTTAACGAAAAATGGAAAGAATTAGCTCAAATGAGAGCTAATGAAGGAACAATTACTGGTTGGGATGTATGGTGGAGACCTGGTTCAACTTCTGAATCAACTTGGGATATGCTTATTGTAACAGTTGCTAAAAGTCCAGATAGTTTAAATGCAAATGCAGGAATTCTTAAAATGAGACCAGATTACAGTGAAATGGATGTTGAGATGTTTCAAGAAAAAAACATTAAAGCTAGAACTATTGTACATGATCATCTTTTAGTAAATAAAGGTTTATCTTTTGCTGGAAACGATGGTGAAACACCTGTTGTACCTAGGGTTGCAATAATAAACTTTATGAAGGTTGGATATGGTAATGCATATGATTATGAAAAAGCAGAAAATAATCTAAATTCAGGTGATCTAGGTTCTAGAGTAGGCTGGGGGCTTTTAAAAAGACTTGATAATGCAGGTGATGACGTATATTATGATTATATGACAGTAGATTTTTATGAAAACTGGAAATCAATGATGCAAACAAGAGAAGCAACAGTAAAAATGCCCAAAGAACTCCAAGCTGTCTCAAATATGAGAACTCATCAACAAAGTATCCCAATTTGGTTAGCTATTCAAGTAAGACCAGAAGATTAATTAATCTTACTTATTCAAAACCCCTCTTTCGAGGGGTTTTTTTATTTTTGATAATATGAGAAATTTTTTTGTGCTTATTATGACTCTACTACTTTCAATTGGCTGTTCTTTTAGCTCTGATCCTATTAAATCAGCTTATAAAGAAGATAAGTTCTTAAGAAAAATTATAAAAGACAAGGATAACTATGAAATACAAATTCTTTATACGGAAGTTTCGAAAAATAAACTTGGTCAAACTGAATTTTCAAATTTTCAATTTCAATTAAATGATGAGAAATATTTTTATCCAGCAAGTACAATAAAACTTCCTATTACAGTTATGGCTCTTTCAAAAATTAATGAGTTGAGGGCTGATGGATTAAATATTTCAATTAAATCCAAAATCCAACTTACTTTAATAAATAATAAAAAAGAAATTATTATTAAGGATTCAATTACCTCTTTTCAGAATTTAATTGCTGATGTTTTTTTAATTAGTGATAACTCAGCTTCAAATGTACTAATAGATTTTATTGGTTATAATTATTTTAACTCATCTATGAATGATTCAGGGTTTAAAAACACCTATTTAAATCATAAGTTTAATCCTGATCCTTTTGTAGATTCAACTTGGATAATTAACACCTTAGATAACGAGATAATATCATCAAACAAAAATCAAACAACTGTTACAGCAAGCAGTAATATATCAAATTTAAAAAAAGGTAAGAAGAGATTCTTAGATGGAGAAATAGAGAATAAATCACTAGATTTTTCATTAAAGAACAGGTCATCATTGACAGATATGCATAACATTATGAAGAATCTAATTTATCCTGATATTTCTTCTTCCACATTTAATTTAAATGTAGAAGACTATGATTTCTTAAGATATTGGATGAGTAGATTTACTTATGAAGATCTTGGAGCTAAATACATTGGCGATCCAAAATTCTTTAACTCTTTCAATAAATTCTTTATATATGGCAACGATACTATTCTAAGTAACACTGATGTAAGGGTATATAACAAGATAGGTCAGGCATATGGGACATCAACTGATAGTGCATATATTAAGAATTATAAAGAAGATATTGAGTTTTTTTTAACAGCAACTATTTATACAAACAAAAACGAAATAATAAATGATGACATCTATGAGTATGGAGATACAGCAATTCCATTCTTATCAAGATTATCGAAAGCTCTTTATAAAAACCTTTTAGATTAATCTTTGACTAAGCCAAGATCAACTAATCTTTTATAAAGAAAATCTTCTGCTGTTATATCTTCAAACCCTTTTGGATTATTTTCATCAATACAGGAATCTAAACAGTTTAGGGGCATTTCAAGCCTTGGATGTAAGAAAAAAGGAATAGAATATCGAGAGCTATTCCAAAGACTTTTTGGAGGATTCACAACTTTATGTATTGTTGATTTTAATCTATTATTTGTATGTCTAGATAACATATCGCCAATATTGACAATAATTTCATCATCTTCAGCTATTGCATCAACCCATTCTCCTTTATTATTTAACACCTGCAGCCCTCTACCTTGGGCTCCCATCAAAAGTGTAATCAAATTAATGTCACCATGAGCAGCAGCCCTTTCTGCTTTTTTTGGTTCTTCAGTAATAGGTGGATAATGAATTGCTCTTAGAATTGAGTTGCCATTAAATATGTGCTTATCAAAATATGTTTCTTTTAAATTTAAATAACATGCAATTGCTCTTAAAATATGTCTTCCAGTATCTTCAAGTAGCTCATAGGTTTTTTGACCAATTTTATTAAAATTTTCAAGTTCCTCTACAATAACATTTTCAGGATATTTATCCTTCATTTTAGGTTCATTTTTAACATACTGTCCAAAATGCCAAAATTCTTTTAAATCACCTACATTTTTTCCTTTTGCATGTTCTTTACCGAATGGAGTGAAACCTCTTTGACTCGCAAGACCTTTTATAATATATTTAGACTTAATACTATCTGGAAGACTAAAAAATTGTTTGACCTCTTTGTACAAAGATTCTTTTACTTCATCATTAAGTAAGTGACCTTTAACTGCTACAAACCCAATCTCACTAAAACCTTTTCCAAGGTCTTTTATAAATCTTTCTTTGCTGCTTGAGTTACCTGATAAATAATCATTTAAGTTTACTTGTGGTATTCTACTCATTTTTAGTCGTTTTAGCAATTATTTTTGCAATATACTTACCCAATATGTCGAACTCAAGATTCACAAGACTTCCAGGCCCAATAGTCTTAAAATTGGTATTTTCATAGGTGTAGGGAATAATTGCTACAGAGAAAGAATCAGATGATGAATCAACAACAGTTAAGCTAACACCATTAATTGTTATTGAGCCTTTCTCTACTGTAATATTTTCCTTATTATGTTTAAAAACATATTTCCAACTACCGTTTGTTTCTTCAACCTCAGAACATATTGCAACTTCATCAACATGACCTTGTACAACATGCCCGTCAAATCTAGAATTAACTGACATTGACCTTTCTATATTTACAATATCGCCAGGAACTAGTTTACCAAGATTACTCCTATTTAAGCTTTCTTGAATAACTGTTACAGTATAAATATCATTTTTAATGTCAACTACGGTCAAACAAACCCCATTATGACATAGACTTTGGTCAATTTTTAATTCTTTGGTTACAGTTGATTCTAAAGAGAGATTTAAATTACCCTTTTCTTTTTCAACTTTTTTAACTGTAGCTAAACATTCTATGATCCCAGTGAACATTATTATCTTTATTTTTGCTTAGTAAAATTACTAATTAAATTAACTAGTGGTAAAATCAAAAAAAATTAATGTTGGAATTTCTATTGGTGATCCTAATGGAATTGGAATTGAAGTAATGCTAAAAGCCTTATCTCAAAGGCCCTCTAATGATAATTGTAATTACATAATTTACTCTTCATATGAATTAATTGTAAATCAAAAAAAAGATTTAAATATTAATGCACTTCCAATAAAAAAAATAGAAAACTTTAATGAAATATCTCATAAATCACTTAACATTAAAGAAGTCTTTAAGGAATCAACCTATGAATATGGGGTAATTGATAAACAAGTTTCTCAAAATGCAATTATTTCTTTTAAAGAGGCGGTAAAAGATGCTAGTTATAAAAATATAGATGTTTTAATTACTTCACCAATTGATAAAAATCTATCTTATTCTCAATCATTTAAATATTCAGGTCATACAGATTATTTAAGACACTATTTTAATCTAGATCCAATTATGTTAATGGTATCAAAAAAACTTAAAGTAGCATTATTAACTGAGCATATAGCATTAAAAGATGTTGTAAAGAATATCACAGTTGAAAAAACAACTGAAAAACTTAAATTATTATGCCAAGTTTTAAACAATGACTTTGGAGTAATTAACCCAAATATTGCAATTCTATCAATTAATCCACATGTTGGAGATAATGGTGTAATTGGAATTGAAGATCAAAAATTGTTAATACCAGCGATAAATCAGTTAAATCAAAAGGTGAATATTTTTGGCCCTTTTTCTGCTGACACTTTTTTTATAGATAATAATTACTCTAAATATGACGCTATTCTAGCAGTATATCATGACCAAGGATTAATCCCATTTAAGACTATTTCTTTTGGTGAAGGAGTAAACTACAGTGCAGGGCTTCCTATTATTCGTACTTCTCCCGATCATGGAACAGGTTTTGACATTGCAGGAAAAAGTATTGCAGACCCATCCTCTTTTAAAGGTGCTTTAAAATTAGCATTAGATATATACAAGGCAAGAAATAAGATACTTTAACATAAAATAGATAAATTTTTATAAATTTGCCGCTCAATAGTTAAGTGATGAAATCGCTTTCACCATATTTGATTAAGTTTTCAGGTTTGAAAGAAGGGATACATATCTTTAACTATGAACTAGGAAATAAGTTCTTTAAAAATTTTGACTATTATGATTTTCTAGATGCAAAGCTATTTGCTAAGCTGGAGTTAGAGAAACAGTCTACGCTTTTAAACTTAAAATTTTCTTTTAATGGTAAAATTGAGGTAGAGTGTGATGTCTCAATGGAAAGTTTTGATCTTAAGTTGGAAACTGAACATGCAGTAGTTGTGAAATTTAAAGATGATATAATTTCAACAGATGATAAAGTTATATTTATGCCAGCGGCCTCACATACTATAGATGTTTCTCATATAATATATGAAACTATAATTTTAGCTGTTCCTCAAAAAAAGGTTCATCCAGGAATAGAAAATGGTTCATTAAAATCAGAAATAGTTGAGAAGTTAGAAGCACTTAAACCTAAAAAGAATTTTAAAGAAAAAACTGACCCTAGGTGGGACAAATTAAAAGATTTATTATAAATGGCACAT
>MDTB01080702.1_pt1 | contig 12091 bp, 17 predicted proteins | sample 811161 | NCBI WGS metagenome assembly MDTB01 (sample SAMN05326650, study PRJNA326480) | marine metagenome | isolation source: seawater | place: Mediterranean Sea | collected 2009 | reverse complement strand
TAGGTGCAACAAATAGCGCTCGACACTCTGGTCCATAAGGTGCGTAAGGCGCAGGTACTTGCGCAATATTTGGATTAGAGTGTGTCGCTCGACCGGTAACAGCGCCATTCGCATTAATGCTGCCGTGTATTCTATTTTTAGTTTCGTGTTTTAACCAAGCTTGTTTGCCTTCTGCTAACATGCCTAATCTTTTATCTACTAAAAAATATTTTGAAAGTAATTTAGCTTCAGGATATTTTAGACTACTTAAAATTTCTTCGTCCATTTTAGCTTTGCCGTCTGCTGTAAATGCTTTTGGTTTCCAATTGTGAATTGCTTTTAATCTATTACAAATGTGATCACGACTACCGGGATTAAATTCTATTTCTTTTACTTTAACTGTTGGAACACCTTTAACATAACCACGAGCTTTGTTATTAACTTTTGGTGTAAAAGGAGTTTCAACTTTCCAAGGTGGAAATGTTTTTTGTAAATCGATTAACAAGTCATTACTAATTTGTTTTAAATTACTGTTTAAATTTTGTGCAGCTTTTACATCAAAGCCAATACCGTTATTCATCATTTTAATACAAGCACGCTGTATGTCGTGTTCAAGTTTTAGTGATTGCTGCGAGTAGTTTTGTTCTATAATTTTTTTGTACAACGAATGAGTAACTTCTACATCTTGCTTACAATACTGCAACATTTCAGTTGTAAATTCTTGCCAGTCAGTTTCTATTTCGTCTTTTAATATGCCTAATCGAAAGCCCCAAGCTTTCAAACTATGTCTACCAATCATTGTAGTTGGAAAACCTTTTTTTGCTCTTGCAAAGTCTCGCTCTTTTATATCAGCCCAAATTAATCGAGTAGCAACTAATGTATCAAACACTTTGCCTTTGTATTTTAAATTTAAAACTTTTTCCATTGCTGGTATATCAAACGCCATAATATTATGACCAATTAATAGTTCCGCATTTTCAATAACAACTTTAAATTCTGAGTAATCTTTACCAAAGCAAGTAATAACTTTGTTGCTGTCGATGTCTTTAAGTACAATACAATGTACTGTATCTAAAGTATCAAGTAATCCATTTGTTTCTATATCTATACAATATTTCATTTTTCTCCTTAATGTACGCTAACTAATTCAACCTCAATAATGTTTGCATCTGGAAAGTCGAAGGACAATTCATTTAATGCTCCTGTAACTGCAACTAAATCATCAACAGTATGCACATAAATAATTGAAGTCTCTCGTTCGTATTCGGCTTTTAAAACGGCAGTTAAAACAAGTTCACTTAAATAAGTACTATATGTCTTCGTCGTAAGTTTTTTCATGCTCAACCAGTCTTCCTGTCACAGAGTTATAAAGTAGTTGGCCTGCAATACCTGTCTCTCCACTAAACCTATTTTTTAAAATGCGTATTGTAGTAACGTGTGCATTTTTTGTACTTTGTTGATTTCTTTCTAAACCAATAACAATGTCGCTTAGTTGACCAATGCCAGCTGAGCCACGCAATTGTGATAGTGAAGTTTGTGCACCTTCTTCGTGTCCTTTTTCTGCAGGTCTTTTTAAGTGTGATACAAGTATTAATCCAATACCAGTTTCCTCAACTAACGAACGCAAGCTAGTCATTGCATTATCAATAGCTCTGCGCTCGTCGCCGCCTTCTAAACCAGAAACTACGATACTAATATGATCTAGAATAATGTATTCGCAGTTGCAACCTTTTGCTAAATACCTAATGCGACTAATAAGATTTGTAGAATCTAACGAGCCAAAGTGGTCATAAAACAAAATGTTTCCTGATTTTAAAACTTTGTCAAAGCTTTTAGTAATTTCATCTTTAACAAAGTCGTTTGTTATATGTAGTGGTCTGTTTAAATCAATAGACAATAAACCTAATGCAGTTTTCTTTACTGACTCTTCAAGTGCAATGTAACCAATTTTTTTATTTTGATTAATTACTAAGTCATAAGCAATTTCTCTACACATTAAAGATTTACCAATACCTGTACCTGCCGTAATTGTAACAAGTTCGCCTTGTCTTAATCCGTGTGTCTTTTCATTTAATTCTTTAAAATGGTATGGAACAGATTCACTTGTATTTACTTCAAGTAAATTTTCAAGTAACGAGCTGCCTTCTACTATGCCGTCAGGTCTATAAGTTTTTGCGTCGTAAATTGCATCAATAAGTTGTTGTACTTTATTTGCAACAAGCATTTCATTTGCATCTTTAAGTGGCAATGTAACTATGCGCGCTTGTCCGGGTGCAAATAAATCTGCAACACTATTAGCGGCTTCAATACCAGGTTTGTCTTGGTCAAAACAAATAACAATATCTTCGTAACCTGAAACAAAATGCAAACTATTTTGTAAATCTTTTACAGCTGATTGCGCCCCATTTTTAATTGATACGACCGGCCATTTGTTTCCAAAGACTTGACTTACAGTTAAGCAATCAATTTCACCTTCGGTTATAATTATTCTTTTGCCACCATTTCTAAACAGCTTTTCTCCAAACAAAGTTGATTTTTTTGCGTCACCAGTCCAACTAAAAGTTTTATCTTTAAATCGAAATTTAGTAGCGGTGCCATAATCCATAACGTGCACAGCTTTGTTGTTAAGCTCACCAAGTTTGTAATTGTATTTTTTGCAAGTATCTAAAGTAATTTTTCTTTTTTTTAATGGTTTGTATTCCCCAATTGGTTGTTGCATTACATCTCCTTGTTTGTTTTCATAATAAGAGCAGCCAAAGCAAAACGCTGATTCGTCGTCGTACCTTGCCAAGTTGTCTTTTGAGTTACAATTTGGACAAGCTTCGTGACGCACAAAATTAGCCATTTGCTTCCTTCCATAATTCGTTAATAAATTCTTCGCCGTTTTTTAGTTTGCGATTTAAAAATTCAAGTTGATTAGATTTTGATTTTAAACAATGTGATGCTGCAACCCAATGTTGCTCGTACAAATGTTGTGAACCAGCATTTAAAATTAAATTTCCTAAACTAACACCTTTGTTGTGCTGTGCTTTAAGTTGCAACGCAATGTAATTAGCAATTGCAGAAAAATTAAAAACATCATAAACCCAACCAAGCCAAGCGTCGCTTGATCTCATAGTTGCAATACAATGTATGCAGTCGTTTCTAATAACAAACTGTAACGAACACGTACAAGGTATATCATTACTTTTATGAGGTTTTTCTCGCCAAATATTTATAACAGCTTGTCGAGTATTAACGTCGTTGTGTAGTGTTTCAATTACGTATGACAACTGATCTACAACTTTTGGCCCATACGCTCCAAAAAATCTTACACCGTCGTCTGAAAATTTTTCTATTAATTTTGAGTACGGTTTTATTGTGGCTACTCTATTATCTCCCGATAAAATCCAAGCGGCTTCCGCGTATCTAAATTTTTTTCCAATGTTACGTTGTTTGATAGTTACAAATGGTGAAGCCATTGGAATAACTGTTTGATGCCCAATTAATTCTTTTGTCTTCATGCCTCTTGGCGATACAGTTGATTCTGTTTCAAGTAACTTTTTTATTAATAAAATCCAAACGTCATTAGTACTCATAGTGTTGGCTCTTCTAAAATTAATTTTGCAATTGCGCCAACAATTGTGCATGGAGTTCCGTCTGACATTTTTGGCTCTTCGTTAATTAACCGGTGTAAAGCTTCTTTAAAATCTGCATAAACTTGTAATTTAAGTGTGATATAATTGGAAAATATTTGACAAACTTTTTCCATGTCAGTTCCAATTTTAAATGAAGGAAATATGCGTACTACTCGTGGTGTGTAAGTGTCAGTTTCCTCTTTATAACCTACAATAACGTGGTATTTTTTATTGTTGTGACGAATTAAGACATTGCGACTACGGACTCGGTTACCTTCTGGTCTATAAGGTAACGTACTACTCATAAAAGTTTTGTCCTATAAAATTTTCAGTTTTGTCTTTTGTGTAATCAAACATTTTAAATTCTTTACACTCAATAAACAATTTGCTGTACATGTCATGCACACGATCAACAGTTTTAAAGTCTTCGGTTTCTTTTCTTTCATTAAATTTTTCTTGAACAGTTTTTTTTGGCGGCAAACAGCCTACGCAAATTGGCTCATACAGTTCTATAATGTGTCTCATTTCTTTTGCTGTGTATGCAATGTTGCCGTTTCTAAAAATGTGCCCATACACAATTTCTGAGGGCCACAAACGATCAATAATTACTTTTGGATTAGATCTTACAAGTGTTACATGAGCAGCAAACAAGTCGCCAACTTCCATAATAATGTCGCCTTTAGCATCACGCATTACATGTTTATTATTTTGTAAACTGTTGTGAACGTACACGTGATCAGGAAACTTTTTTATTAGCTCACCTGCCAACGTACTTTTGCCAGAACAGTCTGGTCCTTCAATTATTATTCTCATACGTATTCCTCTTGTGAATTAAAATTGTATTTTTGGTATACAAATTGTTTGATTAAAGCTAACGACGCTTGTTGAAGTTCGTTTAATTTTTTTTTGTCATTTTTGCCTCCAACAATACAAATACTAATTGATGTATCGGCGCCAACTCCAACAGCTTCAATGTCTATACCTTTTTCAATTTGACCAGTTAAATCAATAATGTAATGGTAACTTAAACCAAGCATACCAAGATCAAGTTGTTTTTTATTTAAATCGTGTTTTGTAAAATTAGTTTTTTCGTCTGTGTTTGTTCTGTAAACAACTAATGTATCTGTACTTAGTCTATTTTTTCTTCCGCTTTTTTGTAGCATTGTTTAGCCACTCCTTTGGTATTTTTTCATCAGCATATAAAATGTCGTTGTGTTCACACCACATGCCGTAAGTTGTTTTTGATTTTTTTGATATTTTCATTTTGCTATTACTAAAAACAAATCTTATGTCTTTATCTGGGTGTTGCTTTTTAATAAGCAAATGTTTTTGTCTGTCTTTAGTTTGAAATAAACCTTTTGCTTCAATAAAAATTCCATTTTTTAAAATAAAATCTGGTTTGTATGTTGCGGCTTTTTCAGGCACTAAGTATGGCAACAAAACAGTTTCGTATTCATAATCAATTTTTGCAGCATCAAGCTGTTTTGCAATTTTAACTTCGAAGCCTGACCTAAAGCCAAGCTTTCGAGCTTTAACAGTTGCTGGTCTATTAAAAGTCGTCGTCATCAGTTTCAGTAGTTGGAGTTGTTTCTTCTGTATTAAAAGCTTCTTCCATTTCTTCTGAATGTTGATAACTATTTTCTTGTGCTACAAAGCCAAAGCTTTGTTGACCGTTTGAATCACCTGATACAAGCTCAACGACTTGTACGGCGTTTAAATAAAGGGTAATTCCAGTATTTCCACCAGTGCTGTACGGTGCAGCAGTTGCTGACACAATAATTTTTGATCCACCAAATACATTTACGTTTTGTATTGGTTTACCAGCACCGTCAAACAAAGCTGGTTTATTTTTTGTTTTAAATTTAAAAACGTAATCACCAGTTTCTTTACCGTCTGCATCTTTTTCTTTTGCATACGGCATTTTACCTTTTTGTTTTGGGTAATGTTTTGCAAAGTGATCTTTTAAAACAGATGCAATGCCTTTGGCTTCCTCTGATGATAGTATAAGATCAGTTTTGTATACGCCGTCCGGATTAAATTTCGTATCGGCTTTAGTTAACCACGGAAACTTTGCAGTACCCAATGGCGTAATAAATTTATGATATATGTCTTTTGCCATAATCTCCTCTATTGTTAATTAAAGAATTCATAACGTGTACCTATTATACACTAGTGTATTGATTAAGAAAAAAAATAGTCAGCATTAATAACATCATTAATATCAAGTTTACCTTTTTGTGGTAGTTCTGGTATTTTGTGATGTAGCTTTTCAGGTATTAAAGGCAATACACTTTCTAAAAAATCTTCAAGTGGATCTACTTGTGAATACAAGTCTCTAAATGCTTCCCGTAAACAAATATTCATTTGCTCTTGATCTGCTGCGTGTGTACCAAACGAGTCATGGACCATTGCAAAACTGTTTATATTGTGTTGTTTGCAATAATGTATAGTCATAAACAAACAAGTCGCATCAAGCGCATGCACGAAATTTGGAGATATTCCGTTTGCTTGTCTGCGTTTATCAATGCGACTTGTCGTCGACCTAATTCTTATTCGACCCATCATTTTAGTTCGAAGTACTGTTTCGGCTTGTGAGTAATACGCTTGTCTTACTGGAAAACCAAGTGGAGTAGTCCAAAATACTGGAGTTTTTTGATCAGATAATAATCGAGCAACTTTTTGTAACCACGACATAGCTTCAGGCGCTTTAACAACTACTTGTCCAATTGATTCCCAAATTTTACTTGCTAAATAAATTGATGCTGCTTGTCGGTTATCAAAATGCATGTCTTCACCTGCATCAATGCGCTTTTGTATATATTCATCTACAAATTCTGTTGCTGAATATCTTGTTGATCCATAAGGTAAAGTCATAACTGAACGCTTACAAGCACCGCGATCTATGCCTATAGTTAGCCATTCATTAGCTAAAAATTTGCTCTTCTCGTGCTCCTCTGCAACACTTTTTTTATCTATTTCTAATTTTTTTATTACAACAGCCAGTACTTCACTATAAATGTCTTGCGGCGTATCTGAGTTTGTTAAGTTAACAGCTTTGCCTCCTACTTCATCTCTAAGCATTGCACTAAAATGTTGAAGTCCATTGCAGCTGCCGTCTGATGCAACCGGTAAATGTGAAATAAAGTTTTTACCTTCTCGAATATATCCTGCCCACTCCATGCATGCTGCTAAAAACGACCACGGATTATCTGCAGTTTCCCACCAACGTTCAGCAAATGGCTCTTTACTACAAGCAACAATTTTATCTGAATTATCTATTGTCCATTGTTCACGCTCATGCAGTGGACGTTTATCTTCGCCATAACAATTAGCTACATGTATAGCTAAATATTTTGGACCAGTTTCTCCTAAAGATTTACCTTCACTAAATTCAAGTAATGCTTTAGCGTAGTCTGTACCTTGTGGATTTAAATATGGTACAACTGCATAAGCTCTATTTCTAAAGTCTGTTGTATGCGGATAATAAATTGTTTGTCCAACAAATTTTTCTGCAAGATACAATGTTTTAGCAGTTGCAAGTTTTTTTGATTTAGTTCTTTCATTTGCTGTGTGTACAGCTACAGCTTGACCTTTCCATTTTTTTAAAGACTCTTTATTTGTGGCAATGTCGTGTGGTTTTTGTGGTAAATCTAAAAGATTATTATTAATAAGTTTGCCTCGACTTCTATCGCCTTCATTAAAACAAGTTTTTAACACGAGCATTATTTGTTTGTTTACTCGCCAAGCTGTGTCTTGCATCGCATTAACACCTTCGTAAACAACGGGCATATCGTATTTAGTAAGTTCTTCTAAATAATTTAAATGAGAAGTTATTTTGTGGCCTTTTACAAAATATAAGTTTTTTAAAACTCGGTAACCACCATTATAAGGATTTGTCCATGCACTTGGTTTGACTAACATAGGAAATAATTCAGGATCAAGAAACTCGTTAAACTTTTTCGAGTTGCTTATCCATTCCATTGTTTTTTCTGTAGCTATAAGTGTGTTGTAAGTTTTACCTCTTTGATTCTTTTTTGATACTGCTACAAGTCCAGTTTCTTTAATAAATATTTCGATTAAAGCTTCGCCAACATGCAGCTTACTTCGAGTGTCCCATAAATTCCAAATAGTACCAATTTTCTGTTGCACTTGAGACATCTTTAATTTTTTATAACCGTAATGTACTGAGCGAGATTCGATGTCTTTAATTACTTTATCGACTAAATAAGGATTGTCTTTATGACACAAACTAAATCTAAGTTCATCTTCTATTTTGCCACCTAATGCTATTGCTGTGGCCGTAAATTTTCTATTAGTTGTTGTAATGGCATCAATTATAAATCTAGTTGTGATGATAGCAGCAATTTTCGGCTCAATCTGAGACAAAAGCTGGTGTGATAATGGTACAGGTCCAGAATGTGTTTCATTGATCTTATTAACGAGCCCTGTTGCAAATAGATCAATTGCCGCCGATGTCATTCTTTTGCCGTGTTTAGTAAGACTTTCAGACTGTTTTTCGGCGTGTTTTATGTCTCTATCTCTAGTTCTTTTGGCACCATTTAATCGCGATTGTTCTTCCAGCTCGCGTTGCTGTTGTTCTAAGTTGTATGTAATCATAAGCATTGTCCCTCCAATGGACACAAGTTTAAGACACAATCTATTTTGTGTCGTTAATTAATACATTAGTGAATAGTCCGATGTTTTTAGTTAATTTAAATTTAAGGATATACCTATACATTGGTGTATAGAATATGTATCGGATTTTAAGTCTATTATTTTACATGTTTTTGTGAGTTTTGTGTTACGTTTTTATTTGTATGATAGTTAAAAGACACAGTGTCGGGCACATTGGTGGCCTCAGCCGGACTCGAACCGGCACGGAGATAACTCCACAAGATTTTAAGTCTTGAATGTCTACCAGTTTCATCATGAGGCCACTGCGACGGGTTGTTCTAACACTTCTAAAGCACTTTGTAAATTCTCAGGTGCAAGATGTGCGTATCGCAGTGTCATAGCTAAAGATTTGTGGCCTAACCACTCTTTTACAACAGTAATCCCTACACCTCGTTGTACTAAACGGCTTGCGCAAGTATGTCGAAGTGTATGCAACACAAATTCTTTATCGTTTTCTAAACCCATTGCACAACGCGCAAAATTCCATTGTTTGCGCATTTGTGAATAGCTTAAATTTTGAAAAGGAATTTGATGCTCTTTACCATAACGTTTAATAATTTCTAAAGAGCGTTGTGTAAGTGGTACAGATCGAGATAAAACATTTTTAGTATTATAATGTGATGACACATTGCCATGTAAATCTTTAATATTAAAACGTTTAAGTTCTGATCGGCGTAAACCAGTGTCAATTAAAACAGTAACAAAGTCTCTCATTAAATGAAATTGAGCATACGTTAAAAAATGCAACAAAGAATTTTCTTCTTCAACTGTTAAATAGCGAAGACGGCTGTTGCCTTCAACTAACCATTCAATTGTTGGTTTATACGTAATGTGTTTTCTTTTATATGCATACGATAACATTTTAGATAATGCAGCAAGCTTTCGATTAATCGTTGCATTTGAATTTCCACGATCTTGAAAAAATTCAATCATTTCATCTATACCATTTTCGTCAATAATACTCATTGCAGCTGCAGGTCCAAAAAAGTTTGTGACTTGTTTTCCGTTACCTGATTGTCTTGAGTCTCCTGTTAACCAATATTTTTTATTCACTAAAGTATATATTGCATTAATGGATAGATCAGGTTTAGAAAAAAGATTTGCATCGTATAAAGCAGTATCAGGCTCTTTTCCGTTTTTAAGTGCGTTGAGAATTATTTCTTTTGCTAACGCAATTTTGTTTTGATCTTTAATTGTAGTTCTAAATCGCGATCCGTTGTGTGTAACACTAACTTGCCACGAGTTTTTTCCTCTTTGTATACTCATAATTTATCTTTCAAATCGTTATAAAACTTTAAGCCGCGATTAGTTAACTTTACTAGTTTACGGCGACGCTCCATTTTGTCTTCGTAAGCTTCAAGTAAATTTGGACCTTTAGTTTTATATCTTGTTAATGATGATAGTAACGCAACATTTCGGCTAACGCTTGCTTGTGACACACCAATTTTAGTACTTAAATCAGCCATTGCAACTTCGTTAGGGTGCTGTTCAGCAACCTGCAAAAAAATACACATAGCTTGTGCATGCATGCCTGAATCAATAAACCTAAAATGTTCTATTGCGTTGAGTAATTTATTAGTTTTAGTCATATTATCCCCTTGTTCTTAATAATCTACACTTAACTAGAGATTTAGCATATAGTTATTACTACTATTATTTGAATGCAGATTATCCTTTCCTTTCTATATAAATTCGCCAAAACATAAAATCAATTATTGTTTCAGCAGGTTTTTTTGTAATTTTTAAATTTGAAAATTTATTATAACTTTCAAAAGTAATTATAAAGTTTAAAATGTTGATATGCATTATATACCTGACTTTTTATAAGTTGCTACAGGCGAATCGCAAATTCTACATCTATCGCCTTTAATATGGCCATTTGCGCCACAACCTGGTCGATAGGTTTTTTTACGTTTTGGGTTTTTGTACACTTTTTATTCTCCTTTTAAAAATTTTGTACGTTCTTTTTCTTGTTTATCCAAAAGTATATTAAATTCGTTAATTACTTTTTGAATATCTGGTCGCACCCAACCTTTCGGTTTGATTGCATCTTGATAATGTCGCTTGGTTTTTCCCGGCAATTTTGCCATGTTAGCTTGATGCACTACTTGCCACGCTCTTTCAAACGGTAAGTTAAAATGCCAAGCTGTTCCCAGAGCGACATACACTATATCCACTAATGCATCTAATGCATCGTCAATTTTTTCAGTTTTTATGCTTTCTTTTAATTCGTCAAGTTCTTCTTGCAAAAAGTTTACCCTAAACTTAATTAGATCTTGCTGCGAAGTAGGAATACAAGGTCTTTTTTGGCTTGGGTAACCAAATTGCGTATAAAATTTATCTATATCTTTAACAAGATCAACCATGATTTATCCAAACATTCAATTCAGATTGAAGCTCACGGTTTTTATCTTTTAAATCTATTACTTCGTCGATAAGCTTATTTATTTCGTTTTGCAGCTGTTGATTTTTTTCTGTAATTGTAATTTCGTTGTCTTTAACAACAGTGTTGAAATGTAATCTCATGATTCCTCCTGTGCTTCGTGTTCCGCGTTGTGACGTATGATAGTAAACGTAGTATTTCGGTTATCTAATGATTGTAATATTTCGACAGCAAATTTAATTAGCTTATAATTTGCCGAGTTATTATCGCAACTTGCAATAATGTCTTTATTTAAAGACGTTTCAATTGTTATGCTCATAAATCCTCCTGTTAAGCATTGGCGACAGCAAACTGCAAACGTTGGCCAGCAACGTAATTTGGAAGGATTATATAATCTGACCAAAATCGGCAGTCTGCCGTCATAATGTTATGGTATCAATAACGTGTACCTATTAATACATTAGTGTATTAAACGAACCAAAAAAAGTCCAGAAAAAAACACCACACGGCCATAACTGCGCCAAGCATAGTAACGAATAAGCTAATGCTCATGTCGCTAAAATACCTACCTGTTTTCTTTGCAAATCGTTTCATAGATCCTCCCTTTTTTATTAGTTTGCGTGTAATAACCTTTGCTGCATTTATCGTTACAGTATTGTTTATTACGTTGGTGCTTAGTAATACCAAACTCGATACCACAAGATGCACATATTTTCTTATCAACAATCATACACTAATGTATAGCTTTTGTTAATAGTTTTGTAACGAAATTATCCCACCTATCAGGTCTAAATCCTGAATTATGGCGTTGACAAAAGCGTTTAATTTTAGCTTCCATGTTGTCGACTAATTCTCTTCTAGTCACAAATGATTCGCTTGTTTGTTTAATTTCAACCATAACTTCTGCAAGATCGTTGAAATGTTTTCTGCTCATGCTCATTTTACTTCACCTCCTTTATTAAATCGTTTTCAATGTTATTCCCCCGGATTAAGTAATTCAAAAAAGTAACTTTCATTTTCTTCGACGCTGCAATACGATCCGCATTTAGCTTCGTGCCATTTCAATTGAAAATCTCCGTCTTCTAATAAAAACCGAGCATTCATACAATTATCGTGGATTTCTTGAGCTTCTTTGCGGATTTCAAAGTATTCTGTAAAAAACTCAAAAAGACATTCACGCATATACCAAAAGCGATCGTAAGTAGTGAGAAAAGCATCATCGTGTTCATTTAAAACTTGAACACCAAGTGCTACTTCGATTTCATTAACAATCTGTTCCGCAACCTCGTAATTGCCACCATATCGCGTAAAGCCTGTAATTACTCTGTTGTCGTCAAAATAAAACCACACGCCAGAACTTGCCCACATTCCCATTGATACAAACATCGAATTTTTGCTTGCATGTTTTGAATCAACTCCGCGTAATACGGTTGATGAT
>MDTB01148697.1_pt1 | contig 12092 bp, 12 predicted proteins | sample 811161 | NCBI WGS metagenome assembly MDTB01 (sample SAMN05326650, study PRJNA326480) | marine metagenome | isolation source: seawater | place: Mediterranean Sea | collected 2009 | reverse complement strand
GTCCTTTTCTTTATCTTCTCTTTCAATAAAACCATAACCTTTAGTTCCATTGAACCACTTTACTTTGCCTTTTAGACTCATTTGTTCTTCCTTACTTAATTATTAACTTAATGTTAGTAAAATTTACCAACCATGCCCTTTAATATGTATATGAATTGATTGTCAAGCTAATGATCAGAATTTAAATAAAAAAATGCTTAAATAAGCAATTTGTTACATTAAAACATTAATATAATGGTCAAAATTACAGCAACAAATACACCGATCAAAATAATTTTTTTTCCTTTAAAAGATCTCAAAATTCCCACCTCTTTATAGCTTAATCCTTCATCGCCTGTATCTGACGAGCTTTTGAAACCTTGATCTCTTCCAATTTTTAGAAATTTTGTTTTTCTTTGATTGTAAATTTCTTCCCTGCTCAAATTTTCATAATTTTTTAAATTTTCTAATATAGAGTTTTTAACATCCTGGGCTATTTTTTCATTATCTCTGTGCGCTCCACCCAAAGGTTCATTTATAACCTCGTCCACGATTCCTAATCTCATTAAGTCTTTTGCAGTGAGTTTCATAGCCTCTGCTGCTTCTAAAGATTTCGTTGGATCTCTCCAAAGTATAGAAGCACACCCTTCTGGAGATATTACGGAATAAATTGAATGTTCTAACATTATGACTTTATTTGATGACGCCAAGGCTATTGCTCCACCCGATCCACCTTCGCCAATTATAATAGATATGTTTGGAACCTTTAAAGACATGCTGCACTCAATTGAAGATGCAATTGCTCCTGCTTGTCCTCTTTGTTCTGCGCCTATTCCCGGATATGCTCCCGGTGTATCTATAAAAGAAATCACAGGAATTCCAAATCTATCAGCAAGTCTCATTAGTCTTATGCATTTTCTATAACCCTCTGGCTTCATCATTCCGAAGTTTCTATCTAATCGAGAGTTTAGGTCCTCGCCTTTTTCTTGAGCTAAAATTAGCACAGATTTTTTTTCAATATAGCCTATTCCTGCAATTATTGATTTATCTTCTCCGAATAGTCTGTCTCCTGAGAGAAGTGTAAAATCAGAAACTATTTTATTTACATAGTAATTAGCTCTGGGCCTATCCTCATGTCTAGCAACCAACGTTTTTTGCCAACTATTTAGATTAGAATAAATTCCTTCTAACTTTTCATTTATATCATCTTGTATGCTTTTAATCTTTTCCATATCCACTTCAGAAATTCCATCTTTATTAAAAGGATTTTTTGAAGCTTCGAGATTGTCTTCTAAGGATTTTACCTCTTTTTCGAAATCTAAATAATTTCTCATATATTTTATAATTTAAATGATATTAATAAATTCAATAAAATTCAAATGTGTCAATAAAGTGTTGTTATATTAAGTATTATTTGGTCTATTATAAACAGAATGAAAAAAATTACAGTCAATAACTTGAAAGTCGATGATCAACTCTTCAACTTTATCAATGATGAAGTAATACCAGGAACAAATATAGAGCCAAATAATTTCTGGGACAGTTTCGATAAAGTTGTACATGAATTAAAACCTATAAATAAAAAGCTTTTAGATAAAAGAAAAGAAATACAAAAAAAAATGGATGAATGGTATTTGTCAAAAAAAGATAAAAAGTTCAGCAGTGATGAATATTTAAAATTTTTAAAGTCTATTGGATACATAGTTGATGAGAAAGAAGATTTTAAAATTACCACAGAAAATGTAGACCAGGAAATTGCATCTATTGCTGGACCTCAGCTTGTCGTTCCAGTTGATAACGCAAGATATGCTTTGAATGCAGCAAATGCGAGATGGGGAAGTTTTTATGATGCTCTGTATGGAACTGATGTAATAGAGGGAAAGATCGGCAAAACTCACAACCAAGAAAAAGCAGATAAAGTTGTTTTATATGTTAGAAAGTTTTTGGATAACATTGCTCCTATTTTAGGTGGAAGCTGGAAGGATATTAGCAATTTTCAAATAGATCAAAATAAATTAATTATAAAAATTGAAAACACCAATAATCATCTTAAAAATAAAGAGCAGTTTGTTGGTTATAATGGTGATGCTAAAAATCCTAAATCTATATTATTAAAAAATAATAATTTACATATAGATATACTTCTTGATCCAAAAAGTGATGTTGGAAAAAAAGACAAAGCTGCTATATCAGATGTTTTTTTAGAATCTGCGATCTCAACAATAGTTGATAATGAGGACTCGGTTGCAGCTGTAGACGCAACAGATAAAGTAAATTGTTATAGAAATTGGCTAGGTCTAATGAAGGGAAATTTACAGACCGAGGTCAATAAAAACGGGAAAAAATTTATTAGAAAGTTAAATCCAGACAGAAATTATATTGGAAAAGATGGAGCTAAAATTTCGTTACATGGAAGAGCGCTATTATTAAATAGAAATGTTGGACACTTGATGACAAATCCAAGTGTAATTCTAAATGATGGTAGTGAAATTCCAGAAGGTATTTTAGATGCATTTGTTTCTACCATGTGTGCATTACATGATTTTAATATAAAAAAAAATTCAAGAACCAATTCTGTATATATAGTAAAACCTAAAATGCATGGTCCAGATGAAGTAGCTTTTACAAATAGTATATTTGAAAAAGTTGAGATGGTTTTAAAATTAAAAAAAAATACAATTAAAGTTGGTATAATGGACGAAGAGAGAAGAACAACTATAAATTTAAAAGAGTGTATTAGGCAGGCAAAAGAAAGAATTGTTTTTATTAATACAGGTTTCCTAGATAGAACTGGTGATGAAATGCATACTTCATTTGAGCTTGGCCCTATGATTTTTAAAAATCAAATGAAAAAGTCAATATGGTTAAATACTTATGAAAATTGGAATGTAGATATTGGTTTATCCTGTGGATTTTCTGGAAAAGCCCAGATAGGAAAGGGCATGTGGGCTATGCCTGATAAAATGGCAAGCATGATGGAGCAGAAAATAAATCATCCAACTTCTGGGGCAAATTGTGCGTGGGTTCCTTCTCCAACTGCTGCTACGCTTCACGCATCACATTATCATTCGATTGATGTTTTTAAAAAACAAAGAGAGATACAGACAAGAGAAAAAGCAAAAGTTGAAAATATTTTAAAGATACCAACAGTTGATAGACCTAACTGGTCTAATGAAGAAATTGAAAAAGAACTTGAAAATAATGCACAAGGGATTTTGGGCTATGTAGTAAGATGGATCGACCAGGGTGTGGGGTGCTCAAAAGTTCCGGATATAAATAATGTAGGATTAATGGAAGATAGAGCTACATTAAGAATTTCATCTCAACACATGGCTAATTGGTTGCACCATAAAATTTGTACAAAAGAAAAAGTTTTGGAAATTATGAAAAAAATGGCAAAAATAGTAGATAATCAAAACTCTAATGATAAAAAATATATCCCAATGTCAAAAGATTTTGAAAACTCTAAAGCATTTAAAACTGCTTGTGATTTAGTTTTTGAAGGTAGTAAACAGCCTTCTGGTTATACAGAACCTTTGCTTCATAAAATGCGACTTGAAAAAAAAGCTACTCATTAGAGACTGGAACCCTACTATTAAAAGCAGAAACTAATGTTCCATCGTCCAATTGTTCTATTTCTCCACCTACAGGCAAACCTTGTCCAAGTTTTGAAATTTTAATTTTACCATTTTTTACAATATCCTCTATGTAATGAGCTGTAGTTTGGCCTTCGACCGTTGCACTTGTTGCTATAATAACCTCCTTTATGTTTTCACTTTTTATTCTTCTAACAAGGGAGTCTAAAAGTAAGTTCTTTTGATTATAATTTTCATTAGGATTGATTGTTCCACCTAAAATATGGAAATAACCTTTAAAAACATCAGATGACTCGATTACCCACATATCGGCTAAGTTTTCAACAACACATATTTTATCAAAATTTCTATTATTATTTTCACAGATACATTTGTTTTGCATTAACTTTAAATTTCCACAATTGTTACAACGTATAATATTTTTATATACATTAGCTAGAGACTTAGCCAGTGGCTTCACCATGCTTTCCTTATTGCTTATAAGTTTTAAAATTATTCTTTTTGCAGATTTTGGTCCAAGTCCAGGTAGCTTTGAAAACTGCTTTATTAACTCTTGTATTTCTGGAATATGATTATCCATTTAAAAAGGAAGCTTTATATCAAAAGGCAAGTTGGGCACGCCTGTGGCTTTAGCTATTTCTTCGGATGTTTTTTTTTTAATTTTATCCTTGGCATCATTATAAGCTGCTATTATTAAATCTTTTACAATTACATTTTTTTCTTTTTGAGTATTTTCATCTATAAAAATAGACTTCATTTCATAATCCCCGTTTAGCACAACTCTAACACTATTGCCGCCTGAACTTCCCTCAACTTCAATTTTTTTAATACTTTCCTGGACTTCTTTCATTTTATCCTGCATTTTTTTTGCTTGCGAAAGCATATTTGTAAAATCATTCATCTTTTTCTATTACATCTTTCAAATCTGCATCAGGAAAGGTTTTTTTAATTTCTTGATATATTTTACTTTTTTTTTCATCGAGCAATGATTCTACCTTTTTATCAATTTTAGATTGATGAAAAGTTTTTAAATTATTTTCCTTGCTAAGACTTATAATCCATCTCTTTCCAGTCCAACTAAGTAATGATTGAGAAAGTTTTTTAATAAAATTTTTATTTAAATTCTCATTAAAATTTATATCAATTTTTCCATCTTCAAATTTGGCGAGTTTTACATTGCGTTCTAAATCATACTTTAGCTCCATTTCCTTGTTTTTTTCTGCAATCATAATTAAATCAGAAAAGGAGTTTATTGAAGAATTTGTAAAGTTTTCTGATCTATTAACTGGTTCATTCTTTTCTAAATTTTTAACTTGTTCAACATTTTTAAGTTGATTCTTAATTAAATTACTTGGTTTTAAATTATTATCTTCAGGGGATATTTTTTTTTGTGCGTAAGTGTCGGTCTCAATGTTATTATTTGACAAGATCTCATCAATATTTTTGTCTTCCATTTTTTCAAGGTGAATAAGTTGTATTATATACATTTCTAAAGTTACAATTTCGTTTGATACGATATTTAGATCTTCTATAGTTTTTAAAGTTAATTGCCAGAATAAACCAAGATCTTGAATCTTTAACCCTTTGCTTGTTGACTCTATTAACTCTATTTCAGAATTTGATAGGAAAAGTTCTTTTTCAATTGGACCTAGATTAGTTCTTCTCATAAATAAATAGATTAACTCCAAAATATCATTTAAAAAAATTCTAGCATCTAATCCGTCATCGATTAATTCCCTTAATATCTTTAATGAATCGTTTTGATTACCTTTAAAAATATTTCCTAATAAATTTATTAACTTTGATTTATCTGCTAAGCCAAGCATTTTTCTAATATCTTCATCTTGGAGTGTTTGAGTTGGTTTTAAGCTTTGAAAAACCATGGCTCTGTCTAATAATGATATAGAATCTCGAACAGATCCTTCCGATGCTCTAGATAATAATCTAAGTGCTTCATCAGAAATTTTACCTTTTTCTTCATTTAAAATTTCTTTGAGATGATTAAAAATTTTATCAAATGTTACTCTTCTAAGATCAAATCTTTGACATCTAGACAAAATTGTTACTGGTATTTTTCTTGCTTCAGTCGTTGCTAATATAAATTTAAGTTTTTTTGGAGGCTCCTCTAAAGTTTTTAACAAACCATTAAAAGCTTGTTTGGACAACATGTGAACTTCGTCGATTATAAAAACTTTAAATTTTGCACTTGTGGGATTGTATTTTGAATTTTCTATCAATTCACGTATATCATCAATACCTGTTTTTGATGCCGCATCCATTTCAAGAACATCAATATGATTTGAATTTTCTATTTCGTTACAATGATTACATCGATCTTTTTCATTACATAAATTATTTGCATTATCATTTTTTTCACAATTTAATGCTTTTGCAATCAGACGTGCAGTAGTTGTTTTGCCAACTCCCCTTATACCGGTCAAAAGATATGCATTTGGCGTTTTACCAATTCTAATTGCATTTAAAATAGTTTCGGCTATGACCTCTTGACCTATAAGATCTTTAAATATTTTAGGCCTATATTTTAAAGCTAGTATTTTTGATTTATTTTCATCAATCATATCAGGAGACCAGACAACCCGCTTTCAAAAGTTCGTGCTGCTGTTGTTACACCCTGACACATTAAACATATCAAAACCGCCTGAATGGCCTCCAAATTATTATATCAATATAAAAATGAAATCTACAAGTGTTGAATCATACTTTTGTGGACTATTTTTTTAACCTAGATTGGGAGGCCTCATAAACCCCTAAAATATTTAAACTTTCAGTATGAAAGCCCAATTCTTCCAAAGCCTTTTGAACTTTAGGTTCCTCAATATGACCTTCTAAATCCAGGTAAAAATTAGTTTGGTCAAAGGTATTTTTTACAGAAAAACTTTCTAGCTTTGTAAGATTTACCTGATTTGTAGCAAAACCACCTAGGCATTTATATAATGCCGCAGGAATACTTTTTAATCTGAAAATACAAGTAGTAATAAATTTTTTATTTTTAACATTCTCAGGATGATTAACCTTTTTTGACATAACTAAAAAACGGGTAGTATTTTGACTTTCATCTTCGATGTTTTTAAATAAAATTTTGAGATCATAAATCTTCGCAGAAAGCCTAGAAGCTATTGCAGCAGTTGATATATTATCACTTTTTGAAAGCTCCTTTGCAGATCCTGCGGTATCAGCAGAAATTATTGTTTTAAACTTGTGTTTTAGAATAATTTTCTGACATTGATCTATTGCTTGAGCATGACTTCTTACATATTTTATGTCTTTGATTTCAGCATTTTGCTTTACCAATAAGTTGTGTTCAACTTTCAAGTAATGTTCAGCATGAATTTGCAATTTATACTTAGGTAACAAATAATGAATATCAGCAACCCTTCCTGCTAAAGAATTTTCTATAGGTATAATAATTTTGCAATCCTCATCGTTAAATGCGGTTTTGAATGTTTCCTCAAAAGTTGAACAAGTTATTATCTTTGATTTAGGAAAAAGTTCTTCACAAGCTAAATGAGAATAGGCACCAAGTTCACCTTGAAATGCAATTTTAGACATTTTTACTTTTCTCCATAATGCATTTTACTTCCAATAAGTCTTTTTCTGTATCAACACTAAGTGGTTGGGATTGACTATATCCAACATCAATTTTTAAATTATTTTCCATTGCTCTCATTTGCTCTAAATTCCTCTCTATCTCAAGCTTGCTTCTTTTTAGATTTACATATCTTATTAACGCTTGATTAGTAAAGCCATAAATTCCAATATGATGATAAATTAAATTATTTTCTGTAGAATTCATATTCCTAGTAAAATCACTTGCTTCTGCAAAATCTAAATTTTTAATACTTTTTTTTGTAGTTACTTTAACAATATTTTCATCCAAAAGTTCTTTTTCATTATTCATTTTTGAACCTAATGTGCAAATATCACATTTATTTAGTTTCAAATAATTATTAATCTTAACAATATCTTTGGGGTCAAGATTTGGCATGTCCCCCTGTAAATTTATTATATAATTTGGCTTTCTTAAGTAAAAATCATTGAATGCCTCGAACACTCTATCTGTTCCTGTTTGGTGGATTTTCTTTGAAATAAAACATTTGCCCCCATAATCTTTTATAAGTTCAAAAATATCTTTATCAGGTGTTGTAATTAAAACCTCTCCGACCCCAGATTTAACTGCTAAATCATAAACATGAAGTATCATTTCTTTTTTATTAATAATTTTAAGGGGTTTGTTTGGAAGTCTTTTGGCTTCAAGTCTGGTTGGAATTATAATTGCTGTGCTACTCATAAAAATTAATGCGTCTCAAAGACGCAAGAACGTTAAATTTATTTAAAGTTTTTTTAATCAACTCGTGATATATCTTATTCTTTAACTATCAAATTTATGAATGGTTTTGAAATAAATAAAATTGTAGCTTCCATAATTCTAGGAGTTTTGCTTGTTTTTGGAGTTGGTAAATTTACTAACTGGCTTTTCTTTGTAGAAAAACCTGCACAACCTTCCTATACAGTTGAAGCCCCTGTTTTAAAAGCCTCTGGCTCGTCCACAGGAGGTGGTAAAGTTGATATCGTTAAATTGTTGTCCACTGGAAGTGTAGAACACGGCCAAAAAGTTTTTAAAAAATGTAGTGCGTGCCATGTGGTTGCCAAAGGCGGAAAAAATAAAATTGGTCCAGCACTCTATGGTGTTTTAGGTAGAAAGTCCGCCTCTATATCAGACTATAAATATTCGAAAGCCTTAATAGCACATAGTAAAGTTTGGTCTTATGAAGAAATGAACTCTTATTTAATCAAACCTCAAGCCCACATTAAAGGAACTAAAATGGCATTTGCAGGGTTAAAAAATGAAAAAGATAGAGCTTCGGTTATTCTTTATATGAATAGTTTTAGCGACAGTCCTTTACCAAATCCCTAAACTATTTTAGACACCATTCTATAATACTTTTTTGTGCGTGAATTCTATTGAATGCTTGAAGCCATACAACGGATTGGTTTCCATCCATAACTTCACTTGTAACCTCTTCTTCTCTACTAGCTGGTAAACAATGCATGAAAATTGCATCTGATTTTGCAACTTTCATTATTTTTTTATTTACTTGGTATTTTTTTAATACTCTCTTTTTTTTATTTTTATCTCCTTTATCTCCCATAGAAATCCATTTATCCGTCATAATACAATCCGCGTCCTCTGCAGCTTTATAAGGATCTTCTGTTATTAAAAGTTTACATTTATTTTTTTTTGCTAATTTTACAATTTTAATATCGGGATTGTATTTTTTTGGACAGCTAATATTTAATTTAAATTCAAACTTAGTAGCTGCTTCAATTAGAGAATTTGAAACATTATTTCCATCACCCATCCACGCAACTGTTTTGTTTTTTATATCACCTTTTAATTCTTCAAAAGTAAGAATATCTGACATGACTTGGCATGGGTGACCAAGATTTGTCAAACCATTAATAATTGGAATGTCTAAATTTTTTTTGAATTCTTCAACATTTTTATGTGAGTCTGTTCTTATCATAAGAACATCTGCGTATTGGGATAATACCTTCGCTGTATCTTTTATAGTTTCATCGCCTTTTCCATAATGGATTTCATCTTGGTTTAAAATTATGGATGATCCCCCTAGTTGTTTTACTGCCAGGTCAAAGGATATTCTAGTTCTTGTTGAAGTTTTTTCAAAAATCATAATCATCGTCTTGCCTTTAAGACTTTGAATATCATCTGATTGGGAATGAGGTTTGTTTCCCCTTTCTGACTTTCTTTTTTTAGCTGAGTCAATAATTGATCTTAAATCGCTTTTATCTAAATCTGATATATTTATAAAATTATTCATATTTCCAATGTTCACAAACTTTTCTCAAAATTTTAATAGCAAGATCTATTTCCTGTTTTTTAACGTTTAAAGGCGGCAAGATTCTGACTACATTTTCCCCTGCTCTCATTGTAAGAAGTTTATTATCTTCTAACTTTTTAATGAAATTATTTTGATTATTATAAAGTTGCAATCCTAATAACAGTCCAACTCCTCTGACTTCTTTTATAATTTCTGGAAAATCTTCCTTCAATTTTTCTAATTCAGAAATAAAATATTTTGAGGAGTTTTCAACGTTTTTTAGAAAACCTTTTTTAAATATTTGATCCATTACGGCATTACCAACACTCATTGCTAAAGGGTTTCCTCCAAAAGTTGTTCCGTGAGACCCAGGGATCATTGCAGATGCCACTTTTTTATTCATTAAAACTGCGCCAATAGGAAATCCTCCTCCTATACCTTTTGCGATCGGTACAATATCGGGTTTTATTTTGGCATATTCAAATGCGAAAAATTTTCCTGACCTTCCAATACCACATTGAACTTCGTCAAGAATAAGTAAAATTTTCTTCTTATTGCATAATTTTCTCAATCCTTTTAAGCACCAATTGGGTATAACCTTTATTCCAGACTCTCCCATAGCTGTTTCGCACATTATGGCTGCCGTATTTTTAGTGATAGATTTTTTTAGACTTTTATGGTCACCGAAATCAAAATGGTCAAAACCAGGTACTTTTGGACCAAAACCTTCTGTCATTTTTTTTGAACCACTAGCAAAGATAGCAGCTAGAGTTCTACCGTGAAAAGAATTTCTAATACAAAGGATTCTATTTTTTTGTGGTTTTCCAATGGAATAAAAATATCTTCTTGCGGCTTTGATAGCTGCTTCGGTAGCTTCAACACCACTATTTTGGAAAATTACATAATCTGCAAATGTTTTTTGTCTTAACCTTCTTGCTAGTCTTTCTCCTTCTGGAATAATGAAAGCGTTGGAAACATGCCAAACTTTTTTTGCCTGTTTATTGATTGCTTTTGTAAGGTAAGGATTTGAATGTCCAAGTGAATTAACTGCAATACCTTGTACAAAATCTAAATACTTTTTTCCACTTGTTGAATACAAGAAGCTTCCTTTCCCTCTTTTAAAAGCAATTTTTCTTCTATTATAATTTTTAGCTAGTGCGCTCATTAACTAAGATTTTATTTTATACCCTTTTTTATAAAGTATGTATGATATAAACCAAAATAAAATTCCTAAGGTAGTCAAATAAATTGATCCTACTAAGATCGAGCCATCTGATTTTTCTAGAAAGCTATATCTGAAACCGTCGATCATATAAAAAAAGGGATTAAATTTGCTTAAGGTTTGTAGGAATCCCGGCAAATTATCTATCGTATAAAAAGTTCCAGAAAGGAATGAGAGAGGGATGATAAAAAAATTTGTTACAGTTGCCATATGATCAAATTTCTCAGCCCAAAGCCCTGCGATTATACCTACAGAACCCAAAATAAAAGATGAGATGAATGTAAAAAAAGTTAATGAATAAAAATTTTTAATTTCTATATCCACTAGAAAATAAAAGACACATAACGAGACTATTCCTATCATAAAACTTCTGGTTGTGGCAGCTAGACTTACAGCCAATGTAACCTCTCCTGCTGAAAGTGGCGCATACAAAATATCCACTAAATTTCCTTGAATTTTTCCAATCATAAAAGATGAAGAGGAGTGTGAAAAAGATTGTTGAATAACCTGCATAGCAATCAATCCTGGCGCGAGAAATGTAATGAAAGGAACGCCAAGTACTTCAGGTCTGTTGTTACCCACAGCTAATGACAATACCATTAAAAATAAAAGAGATGAAATTATAGGAGATAATAGCGTTTGAATCCAAACTATCAAAAATCTTAATACTTCTTTTTGATATAAAGCCCAAAAACCAACCCAATTAATTGAGCCAAATCTTCTAATACCAATTTTATATTTTGTAATTTCAACCATACGTAGTCTTATAACTTTAAAAAATAAATTTTCTGTGAAAAACTTTTTTTTTTCTTAAATTTTTAAATATTTTATTTTCACACTACTAAATAATGTAATAACTTGGAATATGAAAACTATATATAGTTTTACCTTAAATGAGCTGGACTAGAGAAAGAGAAGAAAAACTTAGAGAACTTTGGAAAAAAGGACATACAGCAAGCCAAATTGCTGAGATCCTAGGGGATACAACCAGAAATGCTGTTATAGGTAAAGCTCACAGGCTTAAATTAGCTGCTAGAGCAGCCTCTAAGGGGTCTAAAATTGAAAGAAAACCAGGTGTAGAAAATAAAGAATCACGAAGTGACAAATTTATAAGCAGAAAGGCAAGATTTAAATCGCTGCTTTTAGACAAAAATTTTGAGCCAGAGAGTCCTAAAACTTTAGAGCAGTTGGAGGACAAAAATTGTAGATGGCCAATTGGTCATCCTGATGAAAAAGACTTTTATTTTTGTGGCAGAACCCCTGTTGAAGGTTTTTCATATTGTAAACTTCATGTTTTATATGCTTTTCAACCCAAAAATCAAAAAGAGGAGCTCATTGAAAAAGAGGATGATGTTCCTGACTTCATAGAGAAGAAAGTCAAAGCTTCTAAGTAATCCTTTAATAAAACCTTAACAATACTTTAATATTATAATC
>MDTB01239910.1_pt1 | contig 12093 bp, 7 predicted proteins | sample 811161 | NCBI WGS metagenome assembly MDTB01 (sample SAMN05326650, study PRJNA326480) | marine metagenome | isolation source: seawater | place: Mediterranean Sea | collected 2009 | reverse complement strand
GTTTTGCAGATCAGAGCCAGTCACCATCGGCTCAGTAACAACACTGTGAGTTTGATCATTGTCGTTACTGGGGGGCATTTGCAATGGTATGCCAGTATCAGCCACTTGTTTATTTTGCTTAATATTGCGCAGGCGCATTAATACCACAACCGTAATTACCACAATTAACAATAGTGCCACACTCGGTAAAACTAGCGAGATTATATTAGCCCCTTTGGGCATTGAAGAGGCAATAACGGCTGTTTGCTCGCTGGTTTTTATAGTGATAGGTACGGCGGTTTGTGCTGGCTTAACGGTGGCTTTTTTTACCTCTGGTTGCGTATTTTTCTCAGTGTTTGATAATTCACTGGCCGGTATTTTATTTGGCTGTGCATTTTTTTCAGAAGCGCCGCTTTGTTCAGCCGCTGCTGTTACATTGACTTGTGACTCATCAGGTGCGGTTGTGGTTGATGCTACTGGGGCATTTTTTTTAGCTTGCTCTATAGTTTGAGTGGCGCTTTTTTCGATTACATTATTTTGGGGTGGAGTTGCACTTTGCTCAGTTGCATCGTCTGGAAACGTTGGCTGTAAAGTGGGTTCTGTTTGTTGTGGTTTTACAACCTCCGGGGTCGATTGTTTAATAACCGGCTGCGGTTTAGGCTTTGGTACTGGCAAAGTGCGTGCCGCTTGCGGATCACTGCAGTTTTTTTCAAAGTCTCGCGCAGCATTACGGTATTTACGGCTGGCTTTATTATTGCTGTGTTGCTGCATTTCTTGTTTTATAAGAATACACATAGCTTCGTTATAAGCGGCACTGCTGGCACTATAAAACAAAGCAAAACAAAAAAGTAAGCAACTCAGTAACGGTTTCATAAAACTCAAAAGCGGTTAAGCATCAATGCACTAATATTAAGCGCAAAGTGAAAAGTTATCTAGGGTCTGTTAACTTTTGCGGACTAATTTTTGTTAAAACTACGGACAATTTAATTGCCGCGCGTGCAAATTTAACCTTGAAAGATAAACAGATCCTAGGACTTAGCAATGCCAAGCGTGAGATGTTTGTAGTCAATCAATTACCAATAAGCTTCGGTATTCGTCGTAAGCAAATTGGTCGGTCATACCGCTAATGTAGTCTTGAATTAACCGACAGCGATAATAAAATTCATAGGCGGCAAAATGATCGGGCTCTTCTTGCATCGCATTTATGGCATGCTGATAGCTACTTAAATGCTTTTTAGAGAGTTTTTTAACGAGTCTCGATTCTATTAATAAGCGGTTGTCGCCATGCAATGCACGTTTAAAGTCATCGCTACTCAAAAGCAGCAAAGGTTTATAACAATCGAGTAGGCCATTAATAATACGGTAGCCTTGCAGTTCGAGCTTTTCGACTTCTTTGTGCGAAAATACATGCTCAAGCGCGACTTGTTTGAGCGCTTGGGTTGCTGCATGCAGGTAGCTGCGATCTTCTAATAATGCATGGTTAAAGTCGCCATGATAAATTGGCTCTATATTTTCAATAAAGCGTTTAGCGGCATGATTCACTAACGGGTGTAGTAACGACACACGTAAATAAATAAAAAATTCACTATTAAAATTAAAAGGCTGTGCTTGAGCGCGTTCAATAGCGTAGTTAATTGCGTCATCTACAAAGCTTTGGTGTTGGGTGTCGTTTAAGGTTAAGTTAATCAGTGCTTTTTGATACTGCTTTTTTAATTGCTCGCATAAATGCTGAGTGCTTATTATGTCTTTTTCTACCGCGTCTTCTATGTCAGCCAAGCAATAAGAAATATCGTCTGCGGCTTCCATAATGTAGCTGGCAGGATGGCGGCAATAAGGCTCCATTTTTAACTCTGTTTGCAGTGCTTCTATAAAGCTTTTTTCACTGTAGTAGTAGCCCACTTTTTTCATAATGTAGTTTTTATTTTGTGGGATATCTTGCTTTGCTAAGCTTGCAGGGCGTGTGTACTTTAAAATTGCCGCACTTTGGCTATAAGTTAAATTAAGGCTGAGCAGGGAGTGAATAATGCGAATGCCTTGGGCGTTACCTTCAAAGTTGCAAATATCTTGCGCTAAATGTTTAAAAATAACCCCTATGCTGCTATTGGCTGTTTGGCAACGCTCAGGTGTAATACTGGCCAAGTTAGCATTAAACCAATTATTAATGGCGGCTTCGCCAAAGTGACCAAACGGCGGATTACCAATATCGTGCATTAGGCAGGCCATTTCTACTAGGGTTTCTAGTGGGCGTTCTAAGCCCGATAAACCATATTCTTTTTGCTGTTGGTAGTTTAAGTTAGCAAAAATACGTTGCACAATAAACCGGCCAACTTGTTGCACTTCTAATGAATGAGTAAGGCGTGAGCGCACGGCTGCATTGCGCTCAAGCGGAAATACTTGGGTTTTTTGTTGCAGCCGACGAATGGCTGCACTATTAATAATTCGGCCACGATCGCTCTCAAGTGCCATTTGTAAATTGGCTGTAGTGCGCTGCATACGCGCAGGAGTTATTTTGCTGCTGAAGTCGATCATGGCAATCCTTTTTTACTTTCCGGCCTGTCTGAATGTTAAATTTAATCTAACAGCTTGTATATTAAATTAAAATTATTAGTTTAGCTGATAAGTTTTACTTTTAATTCAGTTTTTGTTCATATAACCTTTAAAGTTTAGTTAATCTTTTGTCTTTTCAGGGAGTTTAAGCCTTTTGGCTTAGTCAGCATGATGCGTCTTTTAGCTTACATTAATATTTTATCGGTGTGCGTGTTAGCCAGTATCTTAACTGGGTGTAATAGCACAGAAAATAAACCGAGCACTAATGCTCTCTCAATCGAGCAACAACAAGCAGCTAATGCGCGTGCTAGTGCCTTAGCTGCTCGTGGTTTTTATCAAACGCAACTGGGCAATATTAACTATTTATCAGCGCGTCAATGTAGTGATTTTAACTTACAAAGCCACCGTGGTTCTGTGCGTTACCCTGAAAACTCCCTTAATGCGGTAATTGATGCGATTGATAATAATTTTGATGTAATAGAGATTGATGTGCGCATAACCCGTGACAATGTGTGGGTGGTACATCATGATGCCCGTACTGGTCGTGAAACTGGCACAGTTGATAATAAACAGCGAAAAATTGAGTCTATTAATTACGCTAAAGAATGGGGATATTTACGCCACCGCAACCAAGAAACGGGGCTGTTAACTAACGATATTCCCCCTTCGTTTAAGGCGCTTGCCAGTACGTTTTCTCGCTATCGAAAAGTGCAGCAAAAGCTAAATATTGAAATTAAGTCGCGAGCATCAATCAACGATTTAAAAATGCTTGATTATCTTGCTCATCAATATGTGGGGGAGAATAATTATTTTTTTAGTAGTTTAGAGCTGCGTAACTTAACTCGTTTGCGCGATATTAACCCTGACATTTATATGATGTTTATTCAGTCTCCTTCAAAGATATCGATGAACAAACTGGCGGCTGATCTAAAACGTGGCGCGGGGAGCGATCCTATTTATGAGCGAAATAAAGAGCAACTTGAAAGCATTCAGTCGTATGCCAATCGTCGTCATCGTGAAACGCGTTACGATCGTCCAATTAAATTAGCCTCGCTAACAAAAAAGTTAAAACGTAATTTTGGCTATGTGTTAGATATTCGCCACTATCAGCAAAGTGCAGCACAGTTAAAAGTGACTGCTAAGGCACAGGGAATTGATATAGCGACTTATTCGATTAACGGCCACGACTACCATGAGCAAACTTTATTAGCTCAATCAAAGCGACTACGTCCTGACTCAGTGATTATTGATGATTCTGTTTATGGGTTCTGTTCGGTATTCGGTTTACCAAATGTTCAGCCATATAAAGGATCACATCCCGCAGCAAAACAAATTACAACACTACCTGACGATTTAGATTTAATGCGATTAGACGAACTATCGGCTTATCAAAAAAACCATTTATACCCTGCAATTGGTGGGCAATTAAAGTCGCTTAAAAGGACGCTTTACCCAGTGAAGATGTTACCGGTTAAGAGTGTGCCTAATTTAGAGGTTGGCGCGCGCGAGGCTGATGAAAAATTTAGCCTTGAAACCGACCCAGCCGTTGAGCTTGAACTTCGTAAACAAAAATAATAAGACCATTGACTATGAGCACAACCATAAAACCATTTTGGTGGCGTTTTTTACTGCTACTGCTAGCCTCTTTATATTTATTACCCGAGGCTATTTTTAATGCACAATTAGTTTCTTTAGTGGGGCTGGGGACACCCTCGGCACAAGACTTAGAGCATTTAGAAATTTATGGACGAGCTGTTTCTGGGGTTGGAGTGGCGTTACTGCTTGCTGATTTTTTACCTAAAGCTATGGTTGCAAAAGTAGGCCGAGGCGTTATTTCTTTGGTTGCATTAGTGTGTTTAGTTTGGCCAGTTGTTTTTTATGGTCAAAAATATGTGATAGAAAAAACCTTAATTGAGCCTTCATCTTCGCAGCAGCGCCAATTTGCTGTTTATAGTGCAGCACTCAGAGATGCTTTGGCGATTAATTCAATTAAAGTAAACGGTCTAGATTACGACTCTGAGCAATTACACAGCTCAGAAAACCTCACGTTTTTAGCGCTTTTTGGTGGGCTTTTATATAGTGATGCTGCTTTATCTGACAACTTAGAGGATGATAAGCGTAAGATTATTGCTTCTTTTGTGCAAAAAAAGGCCTACCAAGACTTTGATCAACACTATGGCGAGTATAGTCAGCTGTACGATGAGCTAGTCGTGCAATATAAAGCGTATGCATCGGGTAGTAAAAAATATAATCAAACTTTGGCGGGTATTAGTACGCGTGAGCAAGGTTATTGGCAACAAGTTGAGCAGCAAATAAATGATGGGTGGGGCAACTATCAACAAGCGCAAAAAGCGCATATAGCAAAAGCGTCTGCGCGTGCGCAAAAATATGGCCCTAAAATTTACGGCTACCACAAGCAAGTTGCTCGATGTTCAGAGCGTTATGATAAAAGTAGCCAAAAAGATCGTCGTAACCGCTGTTACGAAAGAGCGGCAGCTGATTATCGCAGCGATATTCTTCAAGCTGGTATTGGTTACATCGAGCCCGATTACTGGCTTATTGTTGAAGATATTTCTGCAACAGAAAATGCGGCCAGCAGCCTATTAATGGGGTTTTTAACAGGGGGGGTATATACTGCCTTACAAGCGGCTAGTTTAGCTACTGGGGGCGACGGTGGTATTAAAGATAAGCGATATAAGTACACGGATGATCCTGATCATTATCAATTACGCTTTTTACAACACCCTAAATTTGGACAGTTATTTGTAACTGAAACCGGCTACGAATTTGGTATCGAAAATTTAATCACTTTTCGCGCTCATGACACCACCTCTAAAAAGTTGCGCACACATTTTTCTAGTAAGGGCTTAGCACTCAATGAGCGCTGGAATATTAATGACCGCGCGGAATTTGCACAGGCTGTCGCTAAAAAAGTCACTAATGAAGCAAACAGCCAGTGGCGCAGTGAAATGGCAAAGCATGATTTGAGTTTAAAGCCTAATTTGCCGTGGGTTAGGTTTCAGTTGCATAAACAAATACAAGCTAAAATTGCTGATCGTATGGGCGATTTATATGTAAAAAATATTCGCGCAGATTGGAATAAAAAAAGTTTTAAAGAGTACGTGCTTGATCCTAATATCGAAAAACGTACCGATAAATATCTAACGATGCTTAATAGCGCCCAAAGTAAGTTTGTAGATGGGGGGGAATATGCTGAATATGGTAAGCAAGCACTGCGTTCTGTACTCATTCCGCCTATTTCAATGTCGTTATCATTATTTTTAATTTGTCTTACTTTTAGTAAGTTACCGCTAAAATTATGGCTGCTAATTAAGCCTGTCTCTGTAAACGCCATAGATAAGAAACACCCGTTATCTTGGCTTAAAAAGCTCATTATGCCTGCGGTTATTTTAATTGCCCCAGTAGTATTAATAAATAATACCTTTACTAAAGACCAGCAAAGCCCCGTTAATTACTTTTTAGCTAAGGTAGAAGAGTCGAGCAACCCGGTATTTAGTTATGCAATTCGCTGGACATTACATGCCCAACCCGTATTGCATCCATTAGGTTTAGCGTTTGAAGAAAAGTTGGGTATTTATGAGCATTTTACGCCTTTAAGCCATGCACTTGCTAAGGTCGATATTTTACGTCATGGCGATAGCTCTCTTAGCGCAGAGCAACAACAGCGTCAGAAATATATGGTTGAGCAAAAAACTAAGCTTACCATTACCAGCAATGCCCCTAATGCAGATATCAGAATTATGAATATTGGTCCTAAATATCGTCCTGGTATGGTGCTCAATGCAAGCAGTTACGATATACAGGTAAGTGCGCCCGGTTTTAAAACATATAGACGTTGGCATCAAATTGAGTCTGGCGAACACACACTTGCTATTAAATTAACTGCGAAGTAATTGTGTTGTGAATTAGATTAGTCTCAATACCACAAAATTTTAAAATAGCTATGTTAGTGTATTCAAGTCGCTTAAAAATTAACTTAAATAGGATAAATGATGCGTTTATTATTCGTTGTTGTGAGTGTGTTATTACTGATAAGTCCGCTTGCATTTGCTGCCAAAGAGCAAACCGTAGTGATGATTTCAATTGATGGTTTGCGCTGGGACTATATTGAAAAACATGGCGCGCCAAATTTAAAAGCAATGGGTGAGCAGGGGGTTAGGGCGCAAAAAATGCAGCCTGTGTACCCTAGTAAAACGTTTCCTAATCATATTTCGGTGATCACCGGTTTACTGCCAGTTAACCACGGTATTGTTGATAATAAATTTTGTGACAAAGCGCGCAATAATGAATGCTACAGCATGGGAAAAGGACAAAAAGACAGTACCTGGGTACGGGGTACTCCGCTGTGGAATTTAGTAAAAATGCATGGGCTTAAATCGGCGGTGTATTTTTGGCCTGAATCGGATGCGCGCTTTAATGGTATGACGCCAGACTACTATTTTCATTATTCTAAACAAGGTGACTACCAAGATAGAATTGACCAAATTGTACAATGGTTAAGTTTACCTCAAGCGCAGCGCCCACGTTTTGTAGCCAGTTACTTTTCGTTGGTTGATAGTATGGGGCATGAATTTGGCCCAGATGCAGTGCAAACACGTGACGCTGTTCATAAACTAGATGCCTTAATGGGGCAGTTACGCACTCGTTTGAGCAAATTAGCGCAGGATATAAACTTAGTGATTGTTTCTGATCACGGTATGGCACAGGTTGATCCTGAGCAAAGCATTATTGTCAGCAGTTTACCTAAAGATGATAACTTTATTACTGTGAATACCGGTCCTCGCTTGCTTATTTATACCAAAAGCGATGCTAAAAATGCAGATATTGACGCGTATAAAGCACGCTTACAAAAGGCAGCTAAGGGGCGTTATAGTGTTTTAAGTAGCGAACAGCTTAATGGCTATCATTATAATAGCGGGAGCCGAGTGGGCGACATTGTGGTGCAAACCAATGCGCCTGCAGTATTTAGCAACGGTACTAAAGCGCCTTATTTAGGTACGCACGGCTATGCGTATAGCGACGATATGGCAGCCACCTTTATAGCAACAGGCCCAGCGTTTAAACAAGGAATGAGCATTGAGCTGGTAAATAACTTAGATATTTACCCTGTGCTTGCCAAGGTAATGGGGTTGAAGCTAATGAGTAAAGTAGATAGCGATGGTGAAACCTTACTCCCTGCCATAAAACAGAAAATGATTAATCATTAAAAAAGAGCGCCGAGGCGCTCCGCAAGGGAAACTTAATTGGTTTGTATGGGTTATTAACCCATGTTTACATTGTTATTTAAGCTGAATTTTGAGAATAAATTTATTATTCAGCATTGAGCTTATTTAAAGTTAGCGATACTGGTTTTTGTGTCGGTAACGGTACGAATGGCGTACGACTGATTGGTCACCCCAAATGGGATACCGTTTACGCTCCAGTTAGGGTTTGAGAAATAGTCGTACTGCGTTGCACTGCCAAATACAAATGGGTAGGCCATAATACTGGCAAATTCATTTTGTACACCGTGCCCCATACCATCAACGTATACACCACCGGCTGTATCGCCTTGCTTACGTGAATGCGCTAAACCTTGGTTATGACCAAGCTCATGAACAAAGGTTGTGGCTCCACAATCGATTGCGGTGATTGAGTACATGCGGCTGCTCATTGAGCTGTATAAATTACCATTTGTGCCTTGGCCAACCCATGCTAAGCCACATGAAATTAAACCGTTACCTGCTCTTTGGCCTGTACCGAGTACGGCAACCATGTCGGCTTTCCAATCATTGCGTAAACCATCTACGTAACTACTATTTGTGACGGCATTTAACCAATCTTCAGAAGGGGTTACTGCATAGTCACCTAAATTTTGAGTCCCAACTAAACGTAGCGTAATGTCAACGCCATTTTGGCTGTATACTTGGTTACTAAAAGCAATAAGCTGATTAATTTTGGTATTGATATTACTGGTAGCTTCTGCAGATTGATCGGTATATAAAATACCAATATCAATGGTTTCTGCTGACACTGTGCTGGCCGCACATAGCGCCGTTGCAATAGCGGCTGTTGAAATTACTTTTTTCATTGTTGTATTTCCTTACTTTTTACGATTGCAGTGTTTACTGCTAGGTCTTGTTGCCTGCGTTGACAGGTTTGTTTAAAAAGAGGGCGTGTTTTCAGCACGAGGTGCAAACGGGTCTTTACCATCCGTATTTTTTGGTGCGGGTTCACCCACTTGGTGTTCTATATGTGATTTGTATAAATCGCGCTTTGCTGCAATCCAGCCATATTGGCCTTTGCTTTCAAAAACATAATTGCCACTAGGTGCAGTAAATTGACCATACACCGCATCATTGCCCACGGTTAGTATGGTGGTGTGCATTGCTCCGTTGGCACCAATCACTTGGCCTACAATACTTTTATCGCCGTTACTGGCACTGGTAACGTTAGTTATTTCAGCGCTGTAGGTTTCGGCAGTTTGCGGTATGGCGAGGTCAAAATTATCGCCCGCTTTAAGGGTTTTAAGCGCTGCTAAATCAAATTCTATATAGGCTTCATTTTGCAAATCGGTAGGCAGTACTTTTGCCGCTTTAAGGATTTCTTTGGCCTTGGTTGAGGGTTTATTAATTGCGTCAAACGAACTTTCAATAACGGCTAATTTTGTTTCTGAGGGTTTGGTTTTAATAGGATCTTTACTCATATCAATGGGCAATGGTTTACGAGTTTGTTTTACAAATTCAGAATCAACAGGGACGATGTCAATGGCAATGAGTGGGTCTACCTCATCGGTTTTTTGCTGATTATTAAGCAGTGTATAAATGGCAAATACAGACAAAGGAATAGCGATAATTAAAACAATGTAACGTTTCATCTGTTTCTCTTTTAGGGTTATTGGTGAACTAATTGTTAAGTTTTATATTAAAAATAGGATGAGATCAAATTTAAATTGTAACCATAAAGTGTTAATGGGTGTTTTTGTAACTTATTGTAAGTATTTACTTTACCTTTTTTAGGTATTTGTTTTTGATTTAATAAGTATGATTTTTTTTAGTAATGACACACCCTGTGGCATGTTTTTAGGTACGTATGTGTTTTTTAAATTGCAATGATTTTGAAAGACAAAACTGACCAATAAAATTTTTTAGCAACGTGATCATTTTTCATTATTCATTATTCAAAATTGCAAAGTATAAATAGGCAAAGTATGTTGTAACGTTAAAGCATGAAATGAGGGAATTATGGTAGGGACTGATCAGTTACTTAGTCGCACTATGGCGGGACTTGTTGCCGTTATTATTGGTTTTTCAAGTTCAATAGCATTGATTTACCAAGTGGTGATCACTTTAGGTGGCACACCTGAATTAGTGGCAAGCTGGATATTAATGCTGGGCTTGGTAATGGGCAGTACCTCTATTGTGTTGTCGTTTTATTATAAAGTGCCCATTTTAATAGCATGGTCTACCACTGGGGCTGCATTACTCATCTCAAGCGCGCAAGGCTATAGCCTACATGAAGCCATTGGTGCCTTTATGTTATCAGCCTTATTGGTGCTGGTGTCGGGGATAACGGGGTGGTTTGCAAAAATAATGAACCGTATTCCTAGTGAGCTGGCTTGTGCCATGTTAGCGGGAGTATTAGTGACATTTGGCATTGACGTGTTTAACTTTATGAACGAAATGCCATTGGTGATTGGTTTAATGGTGGTGGTGTACTTTATTGGTAAGCGCTTTTTTGCTCGTTTTGCGATGCTAAGTGTGCTGCTCGCGGGTATATTTTTAGCGTGGTATATGGGCAACATCGATACCAGTACTGTGCATTGGCAAGCGAGTAGTTTTGCCTATATTGCGCCAACGTTTAGCTTGCAGGCATTCGTAAGCATTAGTATTCCTTTGTATATAGTAACTATGACTTCTCAAAACTTACCCGGTTTTGCTATTTTGAAAGCACATAATTATAAGGCGCCTATATCATCGTCATTAACTGTGACCGGGTTAATAAATTGTGTGACGGCTCCCTTTGGTACCTATTCTATTAATTTAGCAGCCATAACAGCGGCTATTTGTATGAGCGAAGAGGCCGATAAAGACCCTGATAAGCGTTATTTGGCAAGTATTGCTGGTGGCGTGTTTTATATAATTATGGCGTTATGTGCGGCTATGTTAGTGGCAATTGTGGCAAGCTTGCCACAGGCCTTGGTATTGGCGCTGGCGGGTATTGCTTTGTTTGGCACCATAGCCAATAGTTTGCAGCAGTCTTTGCATAGTGCTGAATATACTGAAGCAGCCATTATTACTTTTTTAGTAACGGCTTCTGATTTAACTTTGTGGTCGGTAGGTTCAGCATGCTGGGGGATAATTGCCGGGGCAATCACATTAATAGTGACACGTAAGCGCTAAGCGCAGCTTTGAGTTATAAGTTGTCAGCTATCAGAAAGTGATACAAGAGAAAGCGCGAGATATACTCGCGCCTACAAGCTTTCACCGCACTTGGCTAATCTCCAGCTGAACGCTGAGAGCTAAAACCTAACCGCTGCTCTCTTTTTTATAGCATTGGCTTTAACACATCAAACATGGCGTCAATGTGATCATCACGGTCATTTAGGGCTGCAATGTATCGGTATTTTTCGCCGCCAGCTTCTTCAAAAATTTCTCGGTTTTCACCTTCTAATTCTTCAAGTGTTTCAAGGCAGTCGGCGCTAAATGCAGGGCTGATAATTGCGATATCTTTAATTCCTTCGCTAGGTAAGCTCTCAAGAGTTGCATCTGTGTATGGTTTTAACCATTCAGCTTTACCAAAGCGACTTTGAAAAGTAGTGAGCACTTTATCTTTGTCTAGGCCTAGTTTTTCTACAACTAAACGCGTTGTTTGCTGACATAAGCAGTGATAAGGGTCACCATTATCTAAAAACTGTTTAGGCATACCATGGTACGAAAACACCATTTTTTGCGGCATTCCGTGTTTTTCTAAATCCTCACTAATACTATTAGCGAGTGACTCTAGGTAGGTTGGGTTTTTGTGATAGCCGTTTACAAAGTGCAGCTCTGGCACCCAGCGCCATTTTTTTAATACATTGGCAACCGCGTCGAAGGTAGAGCCTGTGGTTGGGCTTGAGTACTGCGGATAAAGTGGTAATACAATAATACGCGTTAAACCTTTGTCTCTGAGTTCTTCAAGACCCGCTTCGATTGATGGATTACCATAGCGCATCGCCATAACCACTTCGGTGTTGGTATAGCCATGGTGTTTTAATAAGGCATTTAATTTAAGGCTTTGCTGGCGTGTAATGTGAGTAAGCGGCGAGCCATTTTCGGTCCATATACTTTTATATAATTTAGCTGAGCGTTTTGGGCGAATACGCAAAATGATGCCGTGAAGAATGATCATCCACACTATACGTGGTATTTCTACAATACGCGGATCTGACAAAAACTCACGTAAGTAAACACGTAACGCGCTTGCTGTGGGGGCATCGGGGCTACCTAAGTTGGTTAATAAAATACCTGTTTTTTGGTTAAAACGCCCGTCGTGGGGATTATCGGTAACGGCAGAAAATCGCGACAC
>MDTB01116761.1_pt1 | contig 12093 bp, 10 predicted proteins | sample 811161 | NCBI WGS metagenome assembly MDTB01 (sample SAMN05326650, study PRJNA326480) | marine metagenome | isolation source: seawater | place: Mediterranean Sea | collected 2009 | reverse complement strand
CTCTGATAATTCCCCTCTGGCTATCGCAGGAGTTCTCGCCACTAGGAGCTTTACCTTCGCTCCACTGGAGCCACTGACGGGAATGCTGGCGGATAGATACCCTAGAAAGTGGCTCATGGTACTTGGTAATGTTTGGTCATTTACGATTCTAATAACTGCTCTATCCCTCGATGCACTGGACAGTCTCGCATCGGTATATCTCCTTGGAATGGGCATGGTCGTCGGTAGAGCAATATCCTCCAATGCGGAATCTGCTTATGTTCCGAATATTTGCACAAAGGAGGAGTTGCTCTCTGCAAATGCTCTGTCTTCAGGAGGGTGGTCTGCGGCCATGGGCATCGGTGCCGGAATTGGCGGATTAACCATCTCACAATACGGAATAGAGACCGCACTTTGGATTGACTCAGTAACCTTCCTATTTGCTATTGCCCTTATACTGACCCTGCCACACGGTGGACCTGAGAAATCTGGAAGCTTGTCCAGTAATCCCAGAGCAATGCTTGACGAGATTCTCTCTGGATGGAAGTATATCCTGTCGAATCCGTCCATCCGGAGAGTGGTCTTGGCGAAGGCAATGTGGGCTTCTGGAGGGGGTGCGCAGGTATTTCTACTGATCCTAATAGGAAGGGAGGCCGGTTTTGGGGATGTCGCCGCTGGAATAGGAATTCTGTACATGGCCAGAGGATTTGGCTCAGGATTTGGACCAATAGTTAGTCGACGGTTCATGACTGACGACAGGTTAGTGCCGTATCTGCTGGGAGGGGTGTTGATAATCAGTGGAGCCTTCTACATGGCTGTTGCAGTCTCTGAGTGGACAGGAATAATACTACTCTATGTTTTCATATCCCACGCTGCTAGCGGCGTCAATTGGGTACTGTCAACAACAATGCTCCAGAAGAGGAGTGAGGACGAGTGGTTGGGAAGGGTATTCGGTACTGACTCGCTTGGGATCACCATGACTATGGGATTGTCAACACTGGTCGCTGGATTGATTCTGGAAAATGACTTACTTACACTTAGAGAGACAATTATAGCAACTGGTACTTTGCAAATATTGGCGGGTCTGCTATGGGTATTACTCGCTACACCCAGTGAGAAGAAGATGCTAGATGAGTCTGTCCAGACCAATTAGTACAACTATTGGGGCTATTGAAAAAATGACATTCTGTAGTAGAGAGTTCGCAGATGCTTGAACTCTCTGAGTGACACGGTCCTGTATCTCTCTGTCCAGTCTTTCCATAGCAACAGTGGCTGGCTCCCTTACCCTTCCCAAGATTTCCTCCAATGCATCGGCTCCCCTATCCAGCAGAGAGTATATCGCCTCAGTCATAGGATTTGTATCTGGGACTATTGTTGCTTCACCATCAACCTCAAAATCGACTTCCATTACTTCTCTCCAAGGCCGAGGAATACCGGAATCACTGACATTTTGGAGTATATTTCTTCCTACTACTGCTCCTTGGACTACCATCTTAGCCGTTGAAAGATTGTACTTTGCAATCGACTGAATATCTCTTCTCGATCTCATTACCTTTGAAAAATCCGAGACTAGCCATAACGCGCCTGCAAAAAGAAGAAGCGCAACTCCCGAATCTGGAGTATCATCCCAAGTCGACCAACCAATTGGTCCAAGCCAATAACGTGCGCTGATTGCGACTATAGCTGGTAAAATAAACGACATTGTCTCATTCATTAGTATTAGCCAGAACCCCTTGACAGGCAATGATTTAATTTTGGTCAAGAACCACTTAACATGCTTCGTCCTTTCACCTGGCGGAGCATAGGTGTTAATCAGGTCGATTAATGGCGGTGCAACAAAAACTAGTCTGAGAATAAAGGGTACTGCAAGCATCAGAATATAGGCATCCCAAGGAGAGGCCGGAGGGAGGCTTGGCATTGCGAAGGCATCAGCCATGTGAGCCACAAGGGAAGGTCAGCAATCAACCTCTCTACGAATTAACGAGCATGGCTAGTTGCTAATGCCTCTGCCTGATTCATCGCAGCCCTTAGTAGAAAGAATGCTACTATACAACCTGCGAAGAAGCTTCCCCCGACATATACGTGAGTCTCAAACATCAGGATTCCTATAGCTGTAAGTGACAGGTATGATATGGTCTGGCATATCAAGGATAGCCTCTGCAGCATTATGAATTCAATCTCATGGACGTTAGAGGCCTCTTGTATGTAGGAGTTGATTAGGAAGAAGATTGCTTGGAAAGGTAGTGCGGCTGCTAGTACTGCCAAACAAGCTACGGTTATCATCTCAGGATCAACAGGATCTAACTCTAAACCCCTGAAAAGCAAATTACCGGTATTGAGACCGATTATAGCTGCATGGATTGCCCACGCCTTGTCGGTTGGGACATCGTCATCATCAGCCCTTCTGGGAACGACCATGGGAGTCTGCATCCCGATCAAGAATTGAAGGTTGCCCTGGTGAAGGCTTGGCTGGTGTAAGTTAGAGGACGGATAGCGGGAGCTCAGATGTTCGGGGCTCTTCCTCTCATCATTCTCCTCCATAATGGAGTGAAGAGGCATGGCCACCAGCATGCGTAGTAGCCGGATGGTAATCTGGGAGCATCTGGATACGGCCTAAGTTTCCAGAAAGGAACAGATGCGTGGAGGTGGTGATCAGAATGCCTAGTTAGCTCCAGTAGGCTCCACCTGGACCACCTGGCCTCTGTGTTCCAGGCGTGTCCTTCTTCGAACCTTCCTCCATCGTCTCTCCTGAGTCCCCAGTGCCGAATGTAGTTGACATACTCGAGGGTGAGTATAGCAATGCCCGAGGCTATTAGCCAGCCGACTAGGATAGGTGCGGCCCAGTCAATCCCTATGTAGTGCAAGGAAGTGAGAATTAATACACACAATAATTGGAGGGCAAGCCCCCTCCATGAGGGGTTTCTCATACCGGTTCTACCCTTTCTGTTGTGTACTCTCACTGATGATATGAATTGACCTGGTATGGTTCTAACCCAGAAGGCCCAGATACTCTGCTCGTAGGTCGCGCTGGCTGGGTCTTTCTCTGTAGCTACGTTTTTGTGATGATTATGATTGTGCTCAGTAGTGAAATGAGTGTAATTTATACTGAAAAGAAGGGCTCTTGCTAATCTCCACCCAGGACTTTTGGGCCGCTGATGACCTAGCTCATGTGCGGTAACAATGGCCGAAGCGGCGGCAACTAAACCAGTTGATAGGGATGCAGCTAACAGCCAACGGGTGATTCCCTCGCTTGCTACGAAGTAGAAGAATGTCGCCAGCATTACAAAGTGCAATATTCCGTGAACCCAGAGTAGTCTCTCAAAGGGAGTCCCAGAATCTCGCGGAGGCCTAGGCGACTCCGCTTCTCCGAATAGCACGTCAAGGATAGGGCTCAATACCCAAATGAACAGAACACCGGAAAGGGTGTAGGCGCCGCCTAGCACATTTCCAGTGATTGCTAGCATGGGACTTATGAGCCCCAGTAGGTGGACAGACCAAGGTTCCGGGGCCAGTGCAGTGTCACTCATACAAGTGGGCGTGCTTGGCTCTAGTCTTAGCTATTTTTGGAGCGACGATCACCCTACAGTAAGGGTTAGACGGGTTGTTCTTGAAGTAGTCGTGATGGTATTTTTCTGCGACATAGAAGTTCTCGAGTGGTGAAACCTCGGTTACAATTTCGCTAGAATATACATCACCCATTTCTTCTATCACTGAATACGAGTCCCCCTTCTGAGACTCTGAATTATAGAAAATTACGCTTCTGTAATGAGGTCCGATATCATTCCCTTGTCTATTCAATTGAGTCGGATCATGGCATGTGAAGAATACCTCCAAAAGTGATATTCTATCAATTATTGATGGATCGAAAATTACCTTGACTACCTCAGCATGGCCCGTTCGCTTGCCACATACCTGCTCATATGTTGGGTTCTCGACATGTCCTCCTGAGTATCCGGGAGTAACATCGGAAACCCCCCTCAGTCCGATTAGTGCCTCCTCGACGCACCAAAAACAGCCTCCACCAAGGACGATCTCCTCCAGAGAATCATCTCCTGTAGTTGGGGGCTTCGCGAGTTATTTCGACATCATGGACGTGGCTCTCGGACAACCCTGCATTGGTAATCCTAACGAACTCACAACCTTCCTTCATGTCAGCAATGCTACCATTTCCAGTATACCCCATGGATGATCTCAACCCTCCGACGAGCTGATGAATTACATTCTCTACTGGGCCTCTGGCAGGAACCCTTCCTTCGATTCCCTCGGGGACATACTTCCTCGTATCCCCTTGCTCCGACTGGAAGTATCGGTCATGAGCGCCCTTGCTCATTGCGCCAACAGATCCCATTCCTCTGTAGACCTTATATGATCGTCCCTGGTAGAGTATGGTCTCTCCCGGCGACTCGTCAGTACCTGCTAGTAGAGAGCCGATCATAACACAATCTGCGCCTGCTGCAATGGCCTTGGCAATATCTCCGCTGTATTTTATCCCTCCATCGGCGATTACTGGGATACCTCTTGACTTACAGACTTCCACAACACTCTGCACGGCTGTAAGTTGTGGAACCCCCACTCCGGAAACTATCCTCGTTGTACAAATAGAGCCTGGCCCTATGCCTACCTTGACTGCATTGGCACCAGCATCAATTAGCATCTCAGCCGCCGCTCCAGTAGCAATGTTACCAGCTATGATCGTTGCGTCAGGGGATGCCTTCCTAAGCTTGGCCACGGTATCTATGACTCCGTGAGAGTGTCCGTGGGCCGTATCGATAACAATTACGTCGGCTCCTGCTTCGATTAGAGCTAGCGCCCTCATTAGTCCTCCTTCTCCTGTACCGGTTGCCGCTCCTACCCTGAGTCTGCCTTGGTCATCCTTGCAAGAGACTGGGTGGTCTCTCGTCCTTTGAATATCCCTGACAGTAATCAATCCTGCACAGTTTCCCTGATCGTCAATCACGACGAGTTTCTCGATCCTGTTCTTTTGTAGGAGTTTTTGAGCCTCTTTTGGGTCATAATCTTGTGTGACAGTGACAATTTCACTAGTCATCATCTCAGACACTTTAGATGACTCGTCCTCCACGAATCTAATGTCTCTGTTTGTGATAATACCAGCTAGTCTTCCACCTCCGTTGACAACTGGGAACCCAGAGAATCCGTACTTGGTTTTCATTTTCCTAAGTTCTCCAATTGTCATATTAGGAGAGACCGTGACAGGATTTAGGACTAGTCCCGATTCGAATCTTTTGACTCTGGCTACTTCTTCTGTCTGCTCTTCTATGCTCATATTCCTATGAATCACTCCTAGTCCTCCAGCCTGAGCCATGGCTATTGCCATAGCACTCTCGGTAACGGTATCCATGGCGGCCGAAATTACAGGAATCTTGAGTCCTATCTCGCTAGTCAAACTTGTTGATATATCAACTTCTGCAGGAAGAACCGCCGACTCAGCTGGCATAAGAAGTACGTCGTCGAAGGTCAGTGCTTGCCGTAACTCGTCTTGCGCCATTAGGCACGGCGTATGCCATCGATACTTGAACGATTCTATCTTATCTTCTGGGTTATTTATCGAATGAGCATGATAATTAATAAGCTCTTTCTGGAACACGTATGAGGGTCGAATCCCCGTACTCTCCAGTCTCTGAACCATCGCCATGGTGGCTCAAGGGCCTAGCTATTTTCATGGGAATAATCTCTCTTTTCATGGTTCTGGGAACATTTTCTGCTATCATATCGCCCGTTCTTGTGGATACTCTGTTACCAGATGATTTCGAGGAAATAGAGCCTTATCCAGTGGATGGTTCTGAGGAAGAGAAAGCTGAATGGGAGGAGAATGAAATATTCTGGGATGAGTTGGTCGGGTATTATGATGAGATGATGGGAGTCATAGAACTACAAGGACTACACAGTGCAATCCTAGCATTTGTCGGATTCTTCAGTACTGTGGTTCTCTGGAAAGGTGACAGAGACCTTGGAATAAAGCTGGTTGGAGCCTGGATTGGCATTAATGCTCTGGGTGGTGCTGGACTTTTTTGGATGATGTCGAGGATCGGATTTATACCTGATTTTGCTAGAAACAGCCAAGAAGTTGAACTGATTGATTTATCCTTCGTAGAGAACTTGACGCTAGTGATTGGTGGGGGCCAGATAATCATTTGCAATGGAATTTTTCTCGCCATCCTGGCCTTAGTATCCATGAAGTCTAAGCCAGAGGTTGCACTGAGAGAATAGTCTTCTCGAATGGATTAGCCATTACATTGAATAGCCCTCCTCTCTAGATTGGTTCCCATGGAACAAGTAGTGAATGGTATCCTGGTAGTCAATACAGAGACGATTCCAGGCAAAGTGATTACAGAAGCGATGGGAGTGGTTAGTGGATCCACAGTGAGGGCGAAAAACGTTGGAAAGGATATCTTTGCTGGATTGAAGAACATTGTCGGTGGGGAATTGACTCAATACACAGAGCTTCTTCAGGAGTCTCGTAACGAGGCTGTCGGAAGAATGGTCGCGGACGCGATATCAATTGGCGCTACGGCAGTTGTCAATGTCAGATTCGCTACCTCAGCTATTACATCTGGAGCCGCCGAGCTATTCGCTTACGGAACTGCGGTCAAATACGAATAGGTGTTGAACAATGAAAGCAGCCATTGCTAATTTCAGATTCTTCTGCACATCTTCCATATTTGTATTTTTGATATTTTCGGTGAATGTGGCTGCTCAGAGTGATACAAGAGGTGGAGGAGGGGGTTTCCCGGTCCTTCTAGTTCTATTACTTCCCTTCATCCTTCTAGCATTATTTGGGATAATTTGGACGATTGTCTACCCGATTATGTTCCTATGGGGGGCAGTATTCAGCACTGGAAATGTAGAACGGATGCATGCAGATGCAAATCAAAGAAAAGTGTCACTTAGACAGAGAAGGGGCGGAAGAGGGATCCTGAACACCATTGATGGCGGCTACAGGAGTAATGTATCGAGTTCCGGACTAGTCCATGCTAACGGTGTGTTCGGGCCCAGTCACTGGCACCTGATGATAGGATTCTTGAATAATCTGATTGGAGGCAGTGTTACTGTTTTCCAGCAGGTAATATCTGCTGGAAGAGCCGAGGTTATGCAGAGATTGCGAGATCAAGCCGAAGCTGAAGGATGGGATGAAGTCATTAACGTCAGAATAGACACAGCTAACATGACTCCACAATCGTCGAACAGTAAGAATACTGTTAGAGGAGTGGAGATTTTTGCATATGGGACGGGAATTAAGTACGAGTGAGGGTTGATATCTACTTACTCATACGCAAGCTCCTCGACACGTCCCCCCTGCGGGATACGGAGTGGGGATCATTATGCAAGGACACATGACCAAGATAGAGCCTAGAATCGCGGCAAAGCTCTCCAAGCAGAAATACCAGCTGGTAGGCGAGCATGGTGGTGTGAAAGTATGCCATTGGACCAAGCAGAGTCTGATTGCCGATCGTTCTTGCTACAAGGGCACATTCTACGGAATAGAAAGTCACGGATGTATGCAGATGGCGCCAAATGTGGATACATGCAATCTTGGATGCACCTACTGCTGGAGAGAACCCCACTCAGACTCGCTCAACAAAATTGATGATGATCCATATGAGTTGTATCTGGAGTCTGTGAAAGCTCACAGAAGACTTCTGACGGGCTTTGGTGGAAATCCGAAGGCTGACAAGGAGAAGTTTCTTGATGCTCAGAATCCTAAGCATGTTGCCATTTCTCTGAACGGTGAGCCTACGCTATATTCAAGATTGGGTGAATTCTTGGAAGTTTGTCACAATCATGGGACTTCAACCTTCTTAGTGACCAATGGAAGCCTCCCCAAGGTGATTGAAAATCTGGATCCATTGCCCACTCAGCTCTATGTTTCAGTAGATGCCCCCAACAAGGAGATATTCGATAAGCTATGTAAACCTAAATTTGACCAAGGAGCCTTTCACAAGCTTGAAGAGACTCTGGAATTGTTACCCAGTCTAGATACGAGAACGGTTTGTAGGCACACGCTGATCAAACATGAGTCAATGGGATACCACGAAGACTACGCTAGACTGGATAATATTGCTGATCCTAATTTCATCGAGGCGAAGGGTTATGTCAATGTGGGGAACAGTAGAAACAATCTTTCGATTGAGAATATGCCGACTCACAAAGAGATTCTAGAATTCTCTGAAAAGCTCGCACCAATGGTTGGACGAGAGGTTCTTTCAGACAGGAGGGAGAGCAGAGTCGCTCTCATAGGAAAAGAGATGATTCCAGTCGAGCTACCCATTGCCATAAGGGAGCTACCCAAGGACCTCGGGATAGCCAAGCCACAGAGGTTCCTACTTCCTCAAGCTTGAACCATTGGCCTACTGGAACCACATTCAGGACACAGTTGATCTGTTGAGTCTGAGTAGTCATGATTACAAGCGGGACAGGTTGGTGCTAGTACTCTGATAGTCTTGGAGGTTACCTCTATTTTCTCATCCTCAACCCTCTCAAGCTTCAGGGAATCCCTATCCGCATCAGGGACATCGAATCTACCTGGCCCTCCTAGCTTTAGAAGGAGATCTGGAGGTAGTGTTATTGTCCCGGTTTCATCTATAATTAGTTCTCTAGTATCTGAGAGATCTGCCATATCGAAATCAGTTCCATGTTGCGCAACGAATCTTCCGTCTCTGAGCTCTAAGGACCTCTCGCAGAAGTATGCCACGTCCCTGTTGTGAGTCACCAGCAAGAATGCCACACTCTCTTCCTCATGCAGCCTCTCGAAAAGCTCTAGCACCTCCCTGCTGGTTATAGGATCTAATGCACCTGTGGGTTCATCTGCGAGAATTAGCTTCGGATTGGTTATCAGTGCCCTGGCTATAGCCACTCGTTGTTGCTCCCCTCCAGAGAGTTGCTCTGGCATTCCCATCCACCTGTCTCCCATCGCTAGCTTCTCAAGTAGCTCCATTGCCTTCGCTCTAGCTGGACCTGGCATCACTCCCTGGTGCCTGAGTGGTTGTGCAACATTATCTAACGCATTTAGATCCGGGAGTAAATTTGAGTCTTGGAATATGAAAGAAACTGTCTCTTGACGGAGTTTTACTAGTTCGTTACCAGTCATCCTAATCATCTCCCTGCCTCCTAAGGAGACTGAGCCAGATGATGGTTTCATTAGTCCCCCTAGGCACTTCAGAAGAGTGGACTTGCCTGATCCAGAGGGCCCGATTACGGCTACGGCCTCGCCCTCATTGATTCTGACGTTGAGGCCTCTCAAGGCGACAACATTCCCCTCAAGACTCAGGCTCTCATAGATATGGTACATATTTTTGGCTTCCAGTATTACCAAGTTTTCGTCCATTCTATTACTCCCCCTTCAGAACTATGGCAAGATCGGACTTCAGCGCCCTCCTAGTGGTGAAAAGCAATGCTATCACAACAGCGACTAGGACGGAAGCGTTGACGAGTATCAGCTCAGTCCATGGCCAGACCAAATCTCTGTCTATCGGAGCGCTTTGACCTAGGAAAATCTGGAAGATAAATCCAAAGACTCCGAAGAACCCATTGAAAGCCTCGGATATTGCAAGTCCAAGTATTACTCCTAGTCCCATACTAACTAGCAAGATAGCCATGATTTCAAATAAAACCAATCTCAATACCTGTTGTGGACTAGCTCCTATTGCCTGAAGGATGGCTAATTCTTTCTTTCTCTGTGATAGGACCAGAGAGAGGAAAACGAAAGCCGATGCGATCGACGCTAGCGAAGCTACCACGAATTGTAGACTCAGAAGACCTGGGGTCCCGAAGATTAGTCCTCCTGTCCTCTCATTGGCCTCATGATTCGTTCCCCAGTTACTGGATGATGCCACTCCAACACCATTGGATATCTCGACCCCCAGAGTCTTCAAAGCATCCTTACAGTCTTTCTGGGTTTCATCACAAAGTTCGAAGAACCATCGATTGGACGTGTAAGATTCTACTGCGGTTTGACCTAGAAGTTCTTTGTAGGTAGCCTCACCAATGACTATTGCCTGATTTGCTTCAGAGGATTGTAGTCCTGGAACCCACCTGTGCCCACCCATGTAGGTGATTTCTGCTGCAGTAACAGTGGTAGTGATGATTGGGTTCATGTCGCTGTCCAAACCACCGAAACTGTATGATGTATACTCTATTGTTGTGTTGGAACCTATGTCTTTTGTAGAGATGTCAAGTTGACTTCTGGCAGAAGAGCCAGCGGTAAACCCGAAGGATGACCACTGAGCCGATACCAGATCAATATCATCCCCTGGGATCGTCTGCTCATCCCATTGGAGAGTATTTTCATGCCCCTCAAATAGAATCCACGTCCTGAGGAGAGAGCCTTCCCCTTTCTGATTGGTGAATATGTCCCCCACTGAAGTAACATAGTCTATTGAGTCGATCTCGGACTCTCCTGCCCTCTGGATTGCCAGGGTCACTTCTTGCATTGCACGTTGCTGGGAAACTGGCTCTTCAAACTGAACCTGTAGATCTGCACCTGTCTGAGCCGAGGTTGTCCTCTCATCTACTAATGTCCCAGTGTACCCCTGTACAGCGGCCACTGTTACTATCGACAGTGTTAGTAGAAGAATTATTGCTAGCCTGTTCACTGACTCGCTTGATCCAGATCCCTTCAGTCCTCTCTTGATATCAGCTAGAACCGGGCTCCAGCCAAACAGCGTGGTGAAAATCCTTGGTCCGGCCGCGCCGATCCTACCCAGTACTAGTGCCCCCCCTATCCACAGGAAGAACGGGCCAAAGAGGAATAATAGTCCGTCTACGATGAAGTTTGAGCTAATCCCACTCGATGTAATTGGTCCCAAGCCCCCATTGCTTTCTATCCAACTCTCGAGGAATGAGAGGATTCCAACAAAGAATATTATCAGGTGCAGCCATAACCTTGACTTCTTTCTTGTGGCGACTCTCCTGACTCCCTCGTCGATTTCAATGCTGAGGAAGTCTTTGGTCCGGGAGTTTCCGAACAATAGGGTAAGCCCCACGGTTACCATGAATATGAGGAGAGTAACGAGGCCACTCAGGGTTGGAACGACTCTGAAGTCACTTCTCTCAAATGCCATGAATCCTACAGCATCCAGAACAACTGGGACCGAGGCCATCGCTAAGAGGTACCCTGTAAACCACCCAATGACGCCCACCACTGCCAGTTCCCTGAGTATCATTGAGGTCAGGCCAGCCTCTGTGCCTCCAATTACCCTGTGGATCGAAATCTCTCGTCTCCTCTGTTCCAGTGATAGTACTAGGCCATAAATGAGGACAGAGAACGAAAGAACGACTATCGGTATCATCAGTATGTAATCGAACACGCTGATTATCCCGAGGAAAATATTCAGGAAGCCTATGGTTCCAGAAATCAAATCATTGTACTCAATCATTATGTCATTACCTGATGTATAGTTTACTCCTTCGATATCCCCTTTCAGACCGTCTAACCAATCTGTGGCCGCCCTAGTGGAAGACGCTGGGAGCTCGTTTCTATCTATGGCGATACCGAGATAACCATGGTCATTGGTCATTAGAGTGAGCTTCTGATCCTCAGTAAGTACCGAATCTGATACCATTATTGGGTTGAAAAGCAAAGTGGGGTTTCCCGCTCCTCCTTCTTGGTAAACCGCGACAACCTTCAGGTCATATACCGTCATGTTCACTTGACAGTAAAGGTATCCTGATTCCTGGTTGAAGTACTCTTCACCGGGACAGTCATCGAAACCTGTGGCTATGGATGCAAATCCAAGATAATCGTAGGTGTAGGAGAAAGTCAGAGTGTCTATCGTATCGTTGACACCTACCCCTGCCTTACTGGCAATCTCTGAAGGGAGGATAATCGAGCGATTTGCAGATGCTTCCTCGCCGGAGCTCGGCCAAGAACCGTATATCACTCGATTAGCATGTCGTTCGCCCAAATCTCCGTCCCATATTCCATCTCCATAAAATCTAATTGTCCTCCTATCATTGATTGGCGGTCCTGAGTCATATGCCTCTGGATAGTCCCAACTAACATTAGTCCAGTCCCCAATGGTTCCTGTTGCACCCACAGCATTGAGCGGTTGTGGAATGATACCTCCCTCATCAAAGAACCCGTTGACCCTGACTCCT
>MDTB01036763.1_pt1 | contig 12093 bp, 9 predicted proteins | sample 811161 | NCBI WGS metagenome assembly MDTB01 (sample SAMN05326650, study PRJNA326480) | marine metagenome | isolation source: seawater | place: Mediterranean Sea | collected 2009 | reverse complement strand
ATAAAAATTAAATCACCAACTTTTCCTGAATCTGTTGCAGATGGAACAGTTGCAAATTGGTTAAAAAAAGAAGGTGAAAATGTTAATCAGGACGAGGTGATTGCTGAAATTGAAACTGATAAAGTAGTTTTAGAAGTTTTAGCACAATCTGATGGAGTAATAACAAAAATCATAAAATCAGAGGGCGAGATTGTTTCAAGTGCAGAAATAATTGGAGAGTTTTCAGAATCCAAAGAATTTCCTTCAAGTTCATCTGATAAAAGTTCATCTGATAAAAAAGAAGTAAAAACAAAAGCTAATAAGAAGAGTGTTAAACCTACCTCTAAAAAAATCGGCCCCGCAGCTAAGAAAATAATCTCTGAAGAAAATATAGATCCAAAAGATATCAAAGCATCAGGCAGAGATGAACGAATAACAAAAGCTGATGTTATTAATCATTTAGAGTCTGATAAAAAACAATCTAATAATAAAGTAATTTCAAGCTCTGAAAGACTTGAGAAAAGAGTACCAATGTCACGCTTAAGATCGACCATTGCAAAAAGGCTTGTTTCCGTGAAACAAAATACAGCGATGTTAACAACTTTTAATGAAGTAGATATGCATCCAATTAAAGAGCTCAGATCAAAATATGGTGCTGAATTTGAAGAAGAGCACGAAGTTAAATTAGGTTTTATGGGTTTTTTTGTTATCGCAGCTGTCCAAGCATTAAAAAAATATCCGGTTGTTAATGCTTCAATTGATGGAGATGATATTGTCTATCACGGCTTTCAAGATATTGGTGTTGCAGTTTCTACTGATAGAGGCTTGGTCGTTCCAATAATTAAGGATGCTGATACAAAGTCATTACCAGAAATTGAAAAGTCTATTTTAACCTACTCTGAAAAAGCTAGGATGGGAAAATTATCAATTGAAGAAATGCAAGGTGGAACTTTTACAATTTCTAATGGTGGTGTTTTTGGATCTTTGTTATCGACGCCTATTTTAAATGCGCCTCAAACCGCAATTTTAGGCATGCATGCTATACAAGATAGACCAGTTGCAATTAATGGAGAAATAGCTATCAGACCAATGATGTATCTTGCTATGAGTTATGATCATAGATTGTTGGATGGTAAGGAAGCAGTTACTTTTTTAGTTTCTATTAAGGAGCAGCTTGAATCACCAGAAAGACTGTTGCTAAATTTATAATAAAGGAAAAATATGTTTGATGTGGTTGTTATAGGAAGTGGTCCAGCAGGTTATGTTGCTGCCATCAAGGCATCTCAATTAGGATTAAAAACTTTGTGTATTGAAGAATCTAGTGATGCTAAAGGAAATACAAATCTTGGGGGCACATGTTTGAATGTTGGATGCATACCATCTAAGGCTCTTTTAGATTCATCTCATAGATACTATGAAGCTAGCAAAAATCTTAATAAACATGGGATTCAAATTGGTAATCTTGAATTAGACCTTAATTCAATGATGAAAAGAAAGAACGATATTGTAAGTAAGCTAACTGGGGGTATTAGTGGATTATTTTCAGCTAATGATGTTGAGTCAATGTTAGGCCGAGGTAGAGTTATTTCTTCAAATACAGTAGAGGTAATAAAGAATGACAATACAATAAAAAATATAGAAACAAAAAATATAATTATTGCAACAGGATCAAAACCAATTGAAATTTCATCTGCTATTTTTGGCAAGCATATTGTTGACAGTACTGGAGCGCTTTGTTTTGATGAAGTTCCCAAAAGTCTTGGAGTTGTTGGAGCTGGAATTATTGGCTTAGAGCTTGGAAGTGTATGGTCAAGATTAGGTTCTAAAGTTACTGTTATTGAGGCTCTTGATGATTTTCTTCCAATGGCAGATAAAGACATATCAAAAGAATCATTAAAAGAATTTAAAAAACAAGGATTGGATATTCAATTAAGTTCAAAGGTTACAAAATCTTCAGAAAACAAGGATTCTGTTTCTGTTACTTACGAATATCAAGGCAAAGAAATTGAGAAAAAATTTGATAAATTGATAGTTGCAGTAGGAAGATCACCAAATTCTTCTGAAGTGATTGATGAAGATCTTAAAATATCATTAAACAATGGATTTATTGAAGTGAATGAATTTTGTCAAACTTCAGTTCCTAGTATATGGGCTGTTGGAGATGTCGTAAGAGGCCCTATGCTTGCTCATAAAGGAAGTGAAGAGGGCATAATGGTTGCAGAAAGAATTGCTGAGAAACATACGCAAGTTAATTATGATCTCGTACCTTCTGTTATTTATTCTCATCCTGAGATTGCTTGGGTTGGAGCTAATGAAGAAGAATTAAAATCAGAGAATATTGATTATAAAGTTGGAAAATTTCCCTTTGCAGCTTCAGGCAGAGCTCTTGCTGTAGACCAGTCTGTTGGTTTTGTTAAAGTATTGTCTGATAAGAAAACTGATACTATTCTAGGGGTTCATGTTTTTGGGCCTGCCGCTGCTGAAATCGTTCAACAAGCGCTTATTTCAATGGAATTTGGTGCAAGCTCAGAAGATATAGCATTGACTATGTTCAGTCACCCAACAGTTTCAGAGGCTTTTCATGAAGCTGCACTAGCTTCTAATAATCAGGCTATTCATATAGGTAATAAAAGCAAATGAATCTTCATGAATATCAAGGCAAATCATTATTTGCCCAATATAATATTCCTGTATCAAAAGGAAGGGTTATTTTTAATGCAGAAGATGCTGAAAATGCATGCAATGAAATAGGTGGTTCTAAATGGGTAGTTAAGACTCAAGTTCATGCTGGAGGAAGAGGTAAGGCTGGAGGAGTTGAATTAATCGATAAAGCAGAATTGGCTACTAAATTTGCTGAAAAATGGCTTGGTAAGAGATTGGTAACATATCAAACCGATGAGAATGGACAGCTTGTTAATTCAATTTTAATTGAAGAGTGCATGGATATATCAACTGAATTATATTTAAGTGCTGTCGTCGATAGAGAATCTCAAAAGATTGTATTTATTGGATCTAGTGAAGGCGGAGTAAATATTGAAGATGTTGCTAAAAATTTTCCAGAAAAAATTATTTATCAAGGTATAGATCTTGAAACTTCAAATATTGAAAAAGATGCAACCAATATTGCAAAAGTTCTTAAACTTAATGATTCTCAAACAAAGCAATTTATTCCTATGATTGAAAATCTTTTAAGATTATTTGTTGAAAAAGATCTAAGTCTGCTTGAGATCAACCCACTTGTTATTAATAAAAACGGTGATTTGCACTGTTTAGATGCAAAGATAAATATAGACTCAAATGCACTTTTTAGACAACCTGATCTTCAAAAAATGTATGATGAATCTCAAGAAGATCCCCAAGAAGCAGAGGCAGCAAAGAATGATTTAAGCTATGTATCCTTAGATGGAAATATTGGATGTATGGTTAATGGGGCTGGTTTAGCAATGGGTACAATGGACACTATTAAATTTTACGGCGGAAATCCAGCTAATTTTTTAGATGTTGGAGGTACTGCAACTCAAGCGAGAGTAACTAAAGCATTTAAAATTATTTTAAAAGATCCAGAAGTAAAAGTAGTCTTAGTTAATATATTTGGCGGAATAGTTAGGTGTGATTTAATTGCTGAGGGAGTTGTCGCTGCTATTAAAGAAGTTGATATTAATATTCCTGTTGTTGTTAGGCTTGAGGGAAATAATGCTGATTTAGGAGCAAAAATCTTATCTGAAGCAAATATAGAAATTCATAGCATAAATAATTTAGCTGAGGCTGCAAACAAGGCAGTAGAGTTATCAAAATGAGTATTTTAGTCAATAAAGATACAAGGTTATTAGTTCAAGGTTTTACAGGCTCGCAAGGAACCCTCCATTCTCGTCAGTCTATTGAATATGGAACAAATATAGTTGGAGGAGTGACTCCTGGGAAAGGAGGTAAGCAGCACCTCGAAAGACCTGTATTTAATTCGGTGGAAGAAGCTATAAGAGAAGAAGAGCCTAATGCCTCAATAATTTTTGTTCCTGCGAAATTTTGTAAAGATTCTATAATAGAAGCTGCTGAAGCTGGTATTAAATTAATTATATGTATAACAGAAGGTGTGCCTACCTTAGATATGCTTGATATTAAAAAGCGAGTTGATTCTCTTGGGGTAAGACTTATTGGGCCAAATTGCCCTGGTGTAATTACGCCAGGAGAAGCTAAATTAGGCATAATGCCAGGCAATATTCATAAATCAGGATCTATTGGAATTATCTCAAGATCAGGAACGCTTACTTATGAGGCAGTAAAACAAACTACTGACTTAGGATTTGGACAAAGTAGCTGTGTTGGTATTGGTGGAGATCCTATTCCAGGCTCATCTTTTATAGATATTTTAAAACTTTTTGAGGACGATGATCAAACTGAGGCTATCGTAATGGTGGGAGAAATTGGTGGTAATGCTGAGGAATCTGCAGCTGAATTTATTCAAAATAATATAACAAAGCCAGTCATATCCTATATCGCAGGACAAACTGCTCCACCCGGAAAGAGGATGGGCCATGCTGGAGCTATTATTGCTGGTGGCAAAGGAACTGCTGAGGATAAAATAAAGAAACTATCAGAGTGTGGAGTTCATATAGCAGATAACTTGGTATCTATTGGGTCAAAAGTTTCTGAGATTTTAAACTCTTAAACTTTAGAGTCTTTTTTATAATCCATCTTAATCTTAAGATTGATAATATTGAAAAAATACTTAAACCAATAATCATTCCAAACCACATTCCTTTTGCGCCTAATGGATTTTCAAAACCGTAGTTTGTTAAATAATAACCAATAGGCATTGCAAAAATCCAATAAGATATTAAAAGTAAGATCATTGGTATAAATGTATCTTTGTAACCCCTCAAACTTCCAAGCGCACCCATTTGAATACCGTCAGGTATTTGAAATATTGCTGCAAAAATAATTAAACTTAAAGCTAGTTCAAAAACAGGTAGTTCTGTTGTGTATAGATTTACAATCTTAGAGCCAAATGTAAGAATAATTAGAACATTAATCAAGGCTCCAATTATGCATAAATATATTGTTGAAAAAGATGCAATTCTTGCCTGATAAAGGTTATCTTCACCAATTAAATTACCTACTCTAGTTGCAGCCGCCAAGCCAATTGCAAGTGGAACCATAAAAAATAAACTAGCAATATTTATTGCAACGGTATGACTAGCTACCACGATTTCTCCAAGAACGCTTAATATTATTGCAGCCCCTGAAAACATACTTAATTCTATAAATATACCAATTCCTATAGGTAATCCTAATTTAAAAACTTCTTTTGTTGTTTGAGATGAAGGTGGTGTGAATTTTGCAAAAGGATCAGTAATCTTATAATTCTTCGATAAGGAAATATATAAAAAAAGAACTAACATCATTAATAATGAAACAATTGAAGTAGCTACTCCACATCCTACCCCGCCAAGCCTAGGAAATCCAAACCAGCCATATACAAAAATTAGATCAAGTGGGATATTTAATAACATTCCTGTGAAGGCAATAATAAATATTGGTTTTGTTAATGTCATACCTTCGCTATAGCATCTTAAGCATGTAAATATTGTTATAAAAGCAATTCCAGGAGCAACTGCTTTAAGATAACCCGCAGTTACATTTGTAATAGAATCTTTTATTGGCAATAGTTTGAATAAAAAATCTAGGTTAAAAATAATAAAAGCTAATAAAAAACCCAAAAATCCAGCAATCCAAAGAATCTCTCTTAATTTTTTTCCAATTTCTTTAAATTTCTTAGCTCCGAATAATTGAGCAACAATAGGTGTAACTGAGAAAATTACTCCTGTAACAAAAAACCATAGGGTATTTGCAAATGCAGTACCTACAGCCAAACCAGCTAAATCTGTAGCGCTTGCTCTGCCAGCTATAATAGTGTCTGTTGTTCCCATAAGCATGTATGACATTTGTGAACCAAAGATAGGTATACCTATCTTGACTATGCTTTTAAACTCTATAATGTATTTATTATTCAATTTTAATTGGTAATATTTTTTGCTACTTTAGCATAAGACAAATATTAATTAGGAGATTTATATTAGAAAAGATAATAGACCATATTGGCTGAAAAAATTCACTGTAAAGATAAACAAAATTTATGTAAATCATTTTTTAAAGCCTCAATTTAAATATTTAGGAAAAGGCGGTGCTTATTTTAAATCAAGATATATCAAAGTATTTGGTAATAGTGTTTATGTAGATGATTATCCAACATTAATAGGTTCAAAAGATGCAAATATTCAATTTACATCATGGAATATCGCCGATCATCAAGGAGAGATCATTATCGGCAAATACTCCTTAATTACTCCAGGGGTCAGAATTATGGCTGCTGAAAAAATTCAAATTGGTGATGCTTGTATGATTGCTCATGGTGTGTACATTTCTGATGCAGACTGGCATGGTATATATGACAGAGCTCAACCTGTTGGAATAACGAAACCCATACATATTAAAGATAATGTATGGATTGGTGATAGCGCAATAATATGCAAAGGAGTTACTATTGGTAAAAATAGTATTATTGGGGCAGGGTCCGTGGTAACAAAAGATATTCCTGAAAACAGTATTTATGCTGGTAATCCTGCCAAGTTTATAAAGAATCTTGATAAAAAAGAATTTAACACAAGAAAAGATTTCTTTAATGACCCAAAAAAACTTGCAAGAGATTTTGATATGCTTGATCGATATAATCTTAAAGATAATTCTTTTTTCAATTGGATAAAGAGCTTAATTTATCCAGATAATACTCATTAGTTTCTTTCAATTAATATAATTTATTTGTCTATAAAATTTATATATTAAATTTGTTACTAATTTGGCACATAAATTGCATACATATTATTAAATAGTATTTAAAAAACTAAATAAGAGACAATTATGGAAAAAGATAATAGCACTTCAGTTAATAGAGCAAGAAGATTAATAAAAAATATTCTTACTCAAACGATTGATAATCCAAATAATCCAGATTCTTTAAATTTCTTTCATGCAGATACCTATAGATTTTATTTTTTAATGAGCTTTATGTGGGAATACTTAGAAGGAAACGAGATATCTCAAGAGTACGCTATATCTTTAGTGCCAAAAAAATATGCATCTAGGATAAAACGCCTTCAAGTGCTTAAACAAGCAGTAAAACTTGATTACATAAGTGAAACTAGCTCTCAAGTTGATAGAAGAAGAAGGATCTATAAGCCAACCCATAGCCTTTTAAAAGATTTCTTTACATATACAGATAATGTATTTATGGAATCAAAAGCAGTTTAATAATATCTACCTATATAACTTCTTTTTATTTACAATTAACACATGTCAAAAATTGTCAAAAATGATGATGAGTGGAAATCTTTGCTGGATGACGAAAGTTACAGAGTAACTAGACAATCTGGTACAGAAAAACCTTTTACTGGTAAATATTGGGACTTCGATGGAAAAGGAAGCTACAAATGTATTTGTTGTGGCCAGGACTTATTCGAATCGGATACTAAATTTGATGCAGGCTGTGGCTGGCCAAGTTTTTTTATACCGAAAGGAGAAAACTTAATAGAAGAATCAGATGACTATTCATTTGGCATGAAGAGAACAGAGGTTAAATGCTCAAAATGTGATTCGCACCTTGGACATGTATTTAATGATGGCCCTATGCCAACAGGACTTAGATATTGTATAAATTCAGCATCCTTAGATTTTGAACAAGATAGCTAATAATTCAGATAAACCTATTGAATTTTTTAGTAATTTAAAGAAGGTTGTTACTGGAACTGGTTTTTCTAGATTCTTTGGATTAGCTAGAGATATTTCAACCACTAATTTACTTGGCGCATCTATATTTCATGATATTTTTGTTATTTGTTTAAAGATTCCAAATTTATTCAGAAGATTTTTTGCTGAAGGAGCATTTAATCAGGCTTTTATTCCAATATATGCAGAATATGAACAAGAAAAAGATGATTTAAAAACAAATGATTTTTTAAATGCTATAAGCGGAACATTATTATTTATATTATTTATTTTTACATCTTTAGTCTTGATCTTCGCACCAATTTTTATTTTTTTATTTGCACCAGGTTTTTATTTTGATCCATTAAAACAAGATATATCAGTAAAAGTTTTAAGAATAATGTTTCCATATTTGGCATTGATATCACTAGTAGCTTTTGCAGGAGGAATACAAAATACTCATCAAAAGTTCTCAATTCCAGCTTTTACACCAGTTGTTTTCAATTTATCGCTTATTATTGCAGCTATATTTATCGCTCCAGCATATGATATGCCGATATATGTTTTAGCTTGGGGCGTTTTATTAGCGGGTTTTATACAATTATTAATTCAAATAGCGCCTTTAAAAAGTATTCATAGACTGCCTACACCAAAATTAAATTTTAATAATCAGGGAATTAAAAAATTTTTTATAGTAATTCTTCCAGCAATTTTAGCAGGTGGCATAATACAGATTAATTTATTAGTAGATACTATTTTTGCATCATTACTTGAAACAGGAAGTCCAACATGGCTATATGTCTCTGATAGACTTGTTCAGTTTCCTATGGGCATTTTTGCAATAGCCGTTGGGACTGTGCTGCTTCCAGCTTTATCGAAACTTGACATAAATAAAGAAAAAATTATTTTTATTAATTCTATAAAAAAAGGACAAAAATTCGTTTTATTTATTGGCATACCTTCACTTATAGGTCTCATGTTTTGTGCAGAAGACTTAATAAGTACAATTTTTTATAGAGGGGCTTTTACTGAATTAGATGTCCTTAGATCTTCTTATAGCTTGATTGCATTTTCATTTGGACTTCCATTCTTTATGTTAATGAAAGTTTTGACCCCAGCTTTCTTTGCTAGGAAGGATACAAAAACACCAATGTATGTAGCAATTGTATCTCTTTTGTTGAACGCCTCTTTAAATTATTTATTAGCATTCACATTTGGCCTTGGCCATATAGGAATTGCGATTGGGAGTTCAATAGCAGCACTAATCAGCGTCATAATTTTGGAGTTAATTTTGTATAGAGACGGATTTTTTAAAATACAAAGCATCTTTAACAGATTTAATTTGATGCTTCTAGCGGCAAGTTCAGCTCTTATTATTTTTTTATACTTTTTTACTTCTTGGACAAATTTTCTAGAATTGAATCAGATTGAAAGACTATTCTTTTTATTCATTGAAATAATAATTTCTGTTGTTATTTATTTTTCCATTTCTAGACTTGTTTTTATGAGACCATTAAGAGAAATATTTGATTAATATGTATTTGATTAGAGGACAGCACAACCTTGATTTATTTAATAACAGATATAAAGACATAAGACTTTCTGGGACTATTGGAAATTTTGATGGCTTGCATCTAGGACACCAGGCTATCCTAAAAAAGATAAAAAAGAACTCAGAAATATTCGATTCAAAAACAATTGTATTCTTTACTGAACCACATGCATCAGAATATTTTGCAACCATAAAAAAAACTGATAATGAAATTCCTCCTAGAATATGTTCATGGAGGGAAAAGTTTAAACAGTTAGAAAAAAATGATATAGATTTTGCTTTTTTTCTAAAATTTAATAATTCTCTTAGAACTATGTCTCCGGAGGACTTTATTTCTAAGATATTAGACTCTATTAATTTAAAGAGCTTTACTGTTGGAGACGATTTCAGATTTGGAGCTAATAGAGAAGGCGATACAGATCTACTAAGGAGTTGGGGAAAAGAAAAAAATATTCTTGTAGAAAACACAGAAACAATAATGCTTGAAGGTGAGAGAGTAAGTAGTACCCGAATAAGAGATGCTCTAACATCTAATAATTTTAAACTGGCAGAACAACTGCTTGGGAGGCCATATACTTTCTCAGGAAAAGTTGTACACGGTCAACATTTAGGACGAACTATCAATATACCTACAGCAAATTTATGGCTGCCTAAGCAGAAGCTTCCAATTAATGGAGTTTATGCGGTTGAATGTTTTCTTGATAATAATAAGCATCAGGGTATTGCAAATATGGGTTTAAGACCAACGGTTGGCGGTACAAATCCTGTTCTAGAAATTCATTTATTTAACTTTAATCAGGATATTTATTCAAAAAGGTTGATAGTTAAATTTATTAAAAAAATAAGAGACGAAAAGAAATTTGAGAATTTAGACATGTTAAAATTGCAAATTCAAAAGGATATTTCAATTGCAAAGAATTTTTTAAATAAATCTAATAATGACTAACTATAGAGATACATTAAACCTACCAGAAACAGATTTTTCCATGAAGGCTGGTTTGCCTAGGAAAGAGCCTGATATTTTAAATTTTTGGGAAAAAATAAATCTTTATAAAAAAATTAGACAAAAATACATAGGTAAAGAATTATTCTTGCTCCATGATGGACCTCCTTATGCTAATGGGGACATACATTTAGGACATTCAGTAAATAAAGTTCTAAAAGATATCACAATCAAGTCAAAAACTCTTCAAGGACTAGATTCTCCATTTATACCAGGCTGGGACTGTCACGGTCTTCCAATTGAGCTAAATGTGGAAAAGAAACACGGAAAAAATAGCGAACTTGTTAAAAATAAAGAAAGTTTTCAAAAAGCATGTAAAGAATATGCTGAAAGCCAAATAAACAATCAATTAGATGATTTTAAAAGACTAGGTGTGCTTGGCGATTGGGAAAATTCTTATAAATCATTAGATCCAAAATTTGAAGCAGACATTGTCAGATCGTTAGGCATTATTTATAACGAAGGTCATCTAGAAAAAGGTGAAAAGCCTGTTCATTGGTGTCAAGAAAGCGGATCATCCTTAGCAGAGGCGGAAGTTGAATATATTGATAAAACATCAAAAGCAATTGATGTTGCATTCAAGGTTGATCCTTCATCTTTAAAAAGGGTAAAAGATTTATTTAATACTGAGGATTCTGATGAAATATCATTTGTTATATGGACTACAACACCGTGGACTATACCTTCGAATGTAGCTGTTTGTATCAATCCTAAATATAGCTACTCGCTTATTAAAATGAATAATAAATTTTATGTAGTTGCATTTGAGATGATTGATGAATGCTCTAAAAGATGGAAGCAAAAATTCGATGTTATATCGACAATACAAGGTAAAAAATTAAGTGATATTGATTTTATTCATCCTTTCTTGGATAGAAAATCAGTTCTTCTTCATGGAGATCATGTTACAACTGAAACAGGAACAGGTTGTGTTCATACCGCTCCAGCTCATGGCATGGACGATTATTTAATATGCAAGAAAAACAATATTGATACAATCCACTCTCTTAATAATAAGGCTTTTTTCAAAGATGAATTGGATTTTATTGCAGGACTTCCTGCTATGAAAGCAGATCCCCTTATTATTGAAAAATTACAAGAACACAGCGCGCTTATTAATATAGAAGATTATCATCACTCTTATCCTCACTGTTGGAGACGCAAAACTCCTCTAATCTTTACATCCACCCCCCAGTGGTTTATTTCAATGAAAAAAAATAATCTTAATGAAGATGCCCTAAAACATATTAAAAGTGTTAATTGGGAACCCTCATGGGGTCTTCAAAGAATTGAATCTATGCTTACTGATAGACCAGATTGGTGTATTTCCAGACAAAGGAATTGGGGTGTACCTATAACTTTAGTAGTCCATAAAGATACTGGAGAAATTCATCCTGATCAAAAAGACCTATTTGAAAAATTTGCGCAAATTATTGAGAAAGAAGGAATTTCAGCCTGGGATAAGTTGAATTTGAAAGATTATATCGATGATCATGAAGAATATACAAAAACCTCTGATTCACTTGATGTTTGGTTTGATTCTGGAGTAACGCACTATGCAGTTTCCTCAAAAAGATTTGGTAATAATATTGTTGCAGATCTTTATTTAGAGGGCTCAGATCAACATAGGGGATGGTTTCAATCTTCATTATTAACAAGCATAGCTATGAATAACTGCGCACCATATAAAACAGTTCTAACCCATGGATTTGTTGTAGATGAACAAGGAAGAAAACAATCAAAATCACTTGGAAATGTTGTCTCACCTCAGAAAGTTTGGGATAGCTTAGGAGCTGATATT
>MDTB01146312.1_pt1 | contig 12095 bp, 12 predicted proteins | sample 811161 | NCBI WGS metagenome assembly MDTB01 (sample SAMN05326650, study PRJNA326480) | marine metagenome | isolation source: seawater | place: Mediterranean Sea | collected 2009 | reverse complement strand
GCCCATGTGGGCTTCGAGGGCTCAGCCAGCATCCATGACCTCCTCGGGGGCGGCTGGCTAAAGCAACGCGTTATTTTACAATTTTGGCGCATTCCATATAGCGAAATACCGACGGGCGACCCCACTGAATTCCTGTTTTCCGAGTGGGATAGAATGCAGAGAACCGTCGATGCATTGAAGGCGGACCTTGCGGTGTGAACCTTTAGCTTAAGTCTCGTCAACTAACTCGGCGTCGTTTGTTTATGTCATCCGACGAACATAGCGATAGGCGCAAAACGGGGCTCCGAGCCATAGGTACCGGATATGCGCTAACTAACATCTAGCCAATAGCCGCCATCTGGTAGACCTCTGACATGACCCGCCGTTGGTGTGGCGAAGTGAGTACCAATAACCAAAATGTTTTGATCAACCAGTTCAGACAACAGATTCTCTCTGGTGAGGCGGCCTTCTGACTGATCGTAATCTGCTGACGAACACCAATCGGTGCGTGTCATCTGCACCGGATGATGAATGCAGTCACCTGTAATCAACGCCTGCTCGCCCTTGGACTCGATCTTTACCGATACATGACCTGGGGTATGGCCTGGGGTGGATTGCAGGGAAACCTCTGTACACAATTGGTGATCGGTCGGCACCAAATCTACTAAACCGGCCTCCACAACTGGCCGCACCGAATCGGCTAGAACAGGGCCATATGCAGACTCATCTTCATGTGCGTCCCAATAATGCCACTCGGTCTCACCAATGAGATAACGAGCATTCGTAAAGGTGGGTACCCACTCTCCGTCTATTAGCATGGTGTTCCAGCCCACATGGTCGACGTGCAGATGGGTGCATAATACATAGTCAATGGATTCTCTCGGATAACCTGCGGTAACCAACTGTTGCAAAAAGTCTGTTTGCAAGTGTGACCAAGTAGGTATGTTGCGTTCTTTGTCGTTACCAATACAGGTATCCACGAGGATTCGATGTTCACCCGTGTCGATCACTAACGCGTGCACGCTCATCTTCAAATTGCCCTGATCATCCATAAAGTGCGGTTGCATCCAGTCAATGGGTTTACAGGCGTCGCGAGTCGCGTCGGGCAAAATAAAGCGGCTACCGCCAGTGCTCTCCATCTCCACAATACGGGTGATTTTCACTTCACCGATCTGCCAGCTATTTATCTGATTCACTCCCATCAAATCACCCCCTGCAACGTTAAGCCGCATTCCGAACATTACCGTAGTGCCTTAATACAACATGCTGAACCTGCGCAGTACAAGAGCATTATTTTTGCTATCGTTCAGCAATTGATTGGGACTAGGAGAAGACATCGTGGGTGTTATTGATACCGTAAAAACGCTGACATACCTACCAGCGCTATTAAAACTAAAAAAGGGCATGACACCACGTCCTGCTGACGTAAAAGACAGCTTTGGTGCTCGGGTTGAGGCGAATGCTAATAATCACCCTAACGCCAGCGCCATCATCTTTGAAGGCCGGCAGATGAACTGGTCCGAATTCAATGCGTTGGCCAACCGTTTTGCCAACCACATGCATGCTCAGGGCGTACAGCGCGGCGACGTGGTGAGCATCATGATGGAGAACCGCATCGAGTATCTCGCTATTTTGGTGGGACTCAACAAATTGGGTGCTGTCAGTGGACTGCTAAATTCCAACTTAGGCGGCAACTCGCTCATCCACTGCGTAAATGTCACCGGCTCCAGCAAATGCATCGTTGGCGAGGAGTGTATGGCTGAGCTAGATGCCATTCAGGACCAATTAAGCCTTCAAGCAGGCTCAGATTTCTTTTTCGTCAACGATAGCGGCAGCAGACCTTGTCCTAACTGGGCACAAGATCTTATAACCAACATCGCAGAAGCCAGCGAGGATAATCCGGTACAGACTGGAGAAACCACTATTGGTGAGACAGCACTATACATTTATACCTCGGGCACGACCGGCTTACCGAAGGCTGCAGTGCTATCGAATCGTCGCTATTTGATCGCCTCCGACATGTCCGCCTTAGCAGGGTTGCAATGCACGGTCACAGACCGAATCTATCTATGCCTGCCTCTATATCACGCAACTGGCTTACTGCTGGGAGCCGGCGCTGCCTTCGCTTCTGGTGCCAGCATGTTCGTTCGGCGTAAGTTTTCGGCCAGCAACTTCATGAAAGAAATACGTGAGCACAATTGCTCGCACATGATCTATATCGGCGAATTATGCCGTTACCTGACCAACATTCCAGAACAGGCAGATGATGCCCAAAACCCCTTGCACAGCATTATGGGCAATGGCATGCGGCCTGACATTTGGATGAACTTCAAACAGCGCTATGGCATCAACAGAGTGTGCGAATTCTACGGTGCGTCTGAAGGCAACGTATCTTTTGCCAACCTAATGAACAAAGACATGACCGTGGGCATGACCTCTGCCGAAGTGGCTGTAGTGGAATATGATGTAGATAACGATGAAGTCGTTACCGATGATACTGGAAGATGTATTCCTGTGCAGCCAGGTGAGGCCGGCTTATTGTTGGGTAAAATTACCCCCGATACTGTTTTTGAGGGTTATACCGACGCTGAAGCCACAGAAAAGAAAGTGTTCCGCAACGCCTTTGTAGATGGCGATGCCTGGTTTAACACCGGCGATCTAATGCGCACTGTCGACGTCGGCTATACGCTGGGGTACGACCACTATCAGTTCGTCGATCGGGTCGGCGACACTTTCCGCTGGAAGGCAGAAAACGTCTCGACCAACGAGGTGGGAGAGATCATTAATGGCTTTGATCAGGTCAAATTCTGCAATGTCTACGGCGTCGAAATTCCCGGCACCGACGGCCGCGCCGGCATGACCGCCCTGACACTGCAAGACGGTGTAGATACATTGGATTTAGATCGGTTCGCTGAATTCGTCAAAGAAAATCTACCTAGTTATGCCGTCCCAGTGTTTTTGCGCATCCAGCCCGACATCGACGTGACCGGTACCTTTAAGATGCTTAAGGGCGACCTTCGCAAACAAGGCTACGACATCAACATGACTGATGATCCGATTTTCGTCATGAAATCCGGCGCAGCGACGTATAGCCCCATGGACAATGAATACTTGGCACTTATTCGCGACAGTAGCGCTGGCTATTAGTCGCTTTTATGCCCAAAGCCATTCTTCTGGATTTAGGCGGCGTTGTACTCGGTATCAATGCCGCCCAAGTTTTTCGCACTTGGGCGACGCGGGCGGGTGTCGAAGCTGAGCACTTTGAGCGCCGCTGGGTTATGGACGAAGCCTACGAATTACACGAAATCGGCGCCATTGATTTTGCCGAATATGTAAGACGCCAAGGCCAACACTTCGCCATCGATATGCCTTTGACCGATTGGCAGGAAGGTTGGAACGCGATCTGGACTGCGCCCTCCGCAAAAGTAGTGGCTTTACTGCCAGAACTGGCGAAACATTACGACTTGTTCGCTTTCAGCAACACCAACGCAGTACATGCTGAATCGTTCTGCGGTCGTTATCCAGAGGCCTTGGCGCACTTCCGCAGAATGTTTTTATCTCACGAGGTCGGAGTCCGTAAACCTCACCCTGCCGCATTTATGCATGTCTGCGAGCAAATGAATACACCACCGGGAGATGTGTTATTTATCGACGACAGTGCCGAAAATATAGAGGGCGCGCTCACAGCTGGACTCGACGCACACCATTTATATAAAGAACAAGATATTGCAGCAAAGCTTGGAAGTTTATTGGACTAGGGTGCACAACTCAGTTCTAAACGCTGAATCAATACCAAGGCCTCGTGCCGATTGCTCCCACAAACCAACGGCTCTGGCTTAAATTCCGAACACACCAAGGGCCTGCGCGGATCATTAAACAATGCGCAGGCAAAGCGCTCATCTAAATGCAGGCAGCGAACGCCTGCTGGCTTACCCATCGGCATACCTGGGAGCGGTGAGGTGATAGACGGCGCAATACAACAAGCACCGCAGCTAGTTCGGCACTCCACGCGCTGGTCAGCGAGATCTAAGGTGTAAATTCATGAGCAATAGACGCGTATTTTTCCACCAAGGGTAAAACTACGTCAGCCGACTCCGAGGGCAGCGCAAAAATCACTCGATCGAAACCTAAGTTCACCAACTCGGAAACCGCACGACGGTCTGCTCCAACCCCAAAAATACTGAATTGTGGGCTGCCGTCGCGTCCCCGCGCTTGCCAAGCCTCCTTGGTTCGGGCGATACCTTCTGCATAATCGACGCCACCACTAGCTTGCCGCCGCGCATGATTTTGATAAATCGGCATCCAACCGTCCGCGTACTCTGCAATACGATCATAGGTATAGCGGGACGAGGCACCCATCAAAATCGGCGGCCCGCCCACCTGTTTTGGTTTTGGATAACACCAGATTTTATCGAAATCGACAAAATCACCGTGAAACTCAGCCTCTTCCTCGCGCCAGATTTCACGCATCGCCAGAGTGCGTTCGCGGAGTATTGGCCAACGTTGTGCGAACGGCGTGCCATGGTTCTCCATTTCTTCGGCATTCCAACCAGCACCGATTCCCAGCACTAAGCGGCCATCGGACAGGTGATCCAAGGTGGCGACCTGTTTCGCCATGAGAATAGGATCCCGTTCCGTAACCAGAGAAATACCGGTGCCGAGTTTAAGCTTTTGCGTCACCGATGCCGCCATAGTTAGGGCTACAAACGGATCGAAGGTGTGCCAATACTCTTTTGGCAAATCAGTTCCACCGGGCCAAGGCGATTTTCGGCTCGCGGGAATATGGGTATGTTCAGGCAGGAATAACGATTCGAAACCGTACATTTCTGCCTGCTCCGCAAGGACCTGGGGCGCAACCGCGTATTCGGTGGCAAACATGAGGAGACCAAACTGCGTCATAAGCGAGCCCTCTAGGAAAACACCCAGCTTAACCCCTGATCGAAGGCCGAGGACAGAGCTTTAGAGCGCTATCTGCTCTAAACGCTCTAAATGCAGATCGATTTTGGCAACGTAGCGTGCCGCAGCCCGACCTTTGCGCGCATTTGGCCCAACATTATAGGAACCCAAGGCACAGACTAGGTCGCCATCGCAGCGCTCTTGCAAGTGGCCGAGTACTTGAGCGCCACAATAAACATTTTGTTCCGGATCATTTAAATGATCTTGGCCGCAAAATGCTGCCCAGTAGTCCGGCCGGACTTGAGCAGGACCAACGGCCCCTAAAGGTGAGCGCACATGTTTACGAAAAGAGCTTTCGGTCAGTACTAAGCTTGCTAGCACGTCTGGAGATATACCCTGACGCTCGGAAGCCTCTATCAACCAGTGGGAAAACTCTTCTGCCTTTACGCGTTCGATACCAAATGCCGTACTGATGCGGCTGCCTAGGTTGGCAACTTCAACGTCATAGGCCAATAGACCCAATTGCGGCTTAGCAAATGACAGTACTCGTTGTTCTGGAACGTATGAGTTGCCGTGGATGAACGCTAGACCCAACACCAGAGCCAGTGCACATATTCTTAACCGTGCGTCTATAAGAGCCTTCAGCGCAGCAAAAACAACACCGTGTTTCATGGCTTTCTCCCGCGACAGAACCTTACCCTCTTCGGTTCCGACCCTTTTTTTTATTTTTGCTCACAGACCCCAAGTAGCGATACGAATTCTACCCATCGCGTCGCCATTGCGGAACAAAATAATGAAGAAAAAATGGAAATACGCGGAATTATTCGGATTTCGGCATTAAATGTAAGTGCTCACTGACTCTGAAAAGCTTTAATATCCTTAATCCGGCGGCTTGTCGGTCGCGCATGGGAGCGCCCCTTAGACTCAAAAGGTCTAACGACACAGCCCATACGACAACCTGAAACCGACTATGGCCTAGCCGGCCCTTAGCGCCTGAATGATTTCCCCACGCTGGGCATCATCGGAGACCGGGAAGGATGCTGAAGTCCGATCGGTGAACGATCCGTATCTTTCAAGCATTTGCGGGGCAATTTCCGCTGGCTCGCCCATTACACCGAACTCAGCAAGTATATCGTCGGTTATCAGGGTCCCCATTTCCTTCCAGCGGCCTTGTTTTGACATGGTATTCAGTTCGCTTTGCAGATCACCCACGCCAATTGAGTCCAAAACGCCTTTATATGCGGGTGTAGATCCATAAAACGCTATGCGCTCCTGAGCGGCTTTCTTGCTCGCAGCAAACTCCGCTTCATCGCGGCCAGTAACCACGAAACATGAATAGGACAGTTCGAAGTCCTTACGAGTTTTACCTGCCTTGGCCAGCCCCTGCTCAATCGCGGGTAGCGTTACCGAATTAATGTAAGGCAAGGTGCTAAACGGATGGATGATCATGCCATCAGCAACTTCGCCAGCCACTTCGGTCATCTTAGGACCCACGGCCGCCAATACGACTTTCGGCGCAGCGTAATCCTTATCTTCCGGAGTAAACGCCGGGGTCATAAGCGTATGCCGGTAGTATTCGCCGACGAATTCTAGAGGCGTGCCGTCATACCAATTCGCCCATATCGCACGCATGGCTAACACCAATTCACGCATCTGTGCTGCAGGAGCACCCCACTGCATGCTAAAGCGCTTAGTAATGTGCGGCTTAATTTGTGAACCTAAGCCCAGAGTAAATCGCCCTTTGGAATAGGCATTAAGGTCATGGCCGATATTCGCCAAATTCATCGGACTGCGCGCAAACGCTACCGCTATTGAAGAGGCAATCTCTAGCTTGTCGCTGTGCTCTGCAGCCAATAGCAAAGGAAAAAATGGGTCGTGATTCATTTCCGCGGTGCGGACACCATCGTACCCGTCGGCCTCTAACTTACCCACAATGGAGGGTATTTTTTCTAATTGATGACCAATACCTGCATCTACTTTCATGTTCTCTCCCTTAACTTAATTTACCGCTACTAACCTCGACTAAACTGCCGATAGCTTTTCTATGATGTTTGCCCGATCTGCTTTACCGATATGGGCGTAAGCCGCTGAGGTGCGGTCTACGATATCACCGTAGCGGTTAATGATCTGATCCGGCAGAGTTTGTGGCTCCCCAATGACAGCAAATTCTTGCAAAAGGTCAGGAGTAATAAGCTCGCCCATTTCCTGCCAGCGCCCCTGCTTCGACATCGTATTCAAATCAGCTTGCAACTCTCCCGCCCCTACACTTTCAAGAACCGGCTTATACGCCGGGGTAGAACCATAGAAAGCAATCTGCTGTCGGGTCGCTTGTTCTGCCTCTCGCATGTCTTCTTCCGTGTTACCGGTCACGATAAACATGGGGTAACTGATTTCAAAATCTTCGCGACGCTTGCCCGCCTTGGCAAACCCTCGTTCGAGAGCCGGCAAAGTGGTTTCGCGTAGATATTTCTCAGTGGTAAACGCATGCACAATAATGCCATCCGCTACCTCGCCCGCGACTTCAGTCATTTTTGGACCAACCGCGGCAAGAAATACCTTGGGCGCGCCATAGTCCACATTGGTCGGCGTGAAAAACGGCGTCATCAACGTATGAGTATAAAATTCTCCGGTAAATTCAAGTGGTTGCTGTTGGTGCCAGCAATCCCAAATGGCGCGCATCGCCATGATGTATTCGCGCATACGCGCTGCCGGACTCGACCAGGGCATACTGAAGCGCTTGGTAATATGCGGCCTGATTTGAGATCCTAAACCAAGGGTAAATCGGCCCTTCGAGTAGGCATTGAGATCGTGTCCGATGTTCGCGAGGGTCATTGGCGATCGTGCGAAGGCCACAGCGATCGAAGTCATAAGCTCAATACGCTGAGTGTTCTGTGCAGCGACAAGTAACGGAAAAAATGGATCATGGGCCGTTTCAGCCGTCATCACCCCAGCGTACCCCATATCTTCCATTTCCGCGGCCTGGGCGCCAACGGTATTCAGATCAAGACTCACACCACCATCTACGTACATGTCCTCACCTCCTGGAACAAACTACTCACTTTGAATCGGTTGCGTCGGCGCAACGTCACTTACGAATGGACCACGCTGTGGCACCCCTGCATAGGACTCGGATAAAACAAACCGATCACAACTATGCCCCTCTTCATTAAACCTAAGCCGAAAAAATAGGTCATTCGGATGTGTAATACGCACGACCTCTTCAGGACTCAATTGCAGAAAATGCTCAAGCAATGCTTTCGTCACCACACCGTGGCTGATAATCGCTGCCCGTTCAACACTTTTAATACGTTGAATCACTGGTGCTACCCGGGTACCCAGATCAGCCAGATTCTCTCCACCACCGGGCCTATAGCCATAAGGATCAGCGCGTAACGCTGACAGCCCCGGACCGTCTTCTTGCTCTACTTCAGTCAAGGTCTTACCCGACCATCTGCCGCAATCCCGTTCTACTAGATCATCGGATAATTCCACGGGCGCCTGCAGATGGGCATTCACGAGTTCTGCCGTTTGTCGGGTTCGGCCTGCGCTTGAGACCCACAACTTATCGATGCCTCCCAGGCGCTTGAGCACCTCACCATGGCCGGTTGCTTGGGTTTTGCCCTCTGCTGTGAGTGGCGAGTTCAAACGCCCCTGCATGCGACTTTGCAAATTCCATTCTGTCTGGCCGTGGCGCAACACATAAAGCACTTTCAGTTTCATCAATGCGATCAGCAGATGGCTTTACTTAAACTGAAACGCCTGAGCTGTAAACGCTGCAAAAGTGCGCTCGGTGTCCTCTCGCGAGGCCGCCAACGGCGCAATAATGTGGGTATGCACACCGCCGTCCGCATCTTCCTGAATACGCTGCTGAATCTCTTCCTCGTTACCGATGATGGCTATTTCGTCGATCATTTCATCGCTCATAGCACCCGCAGTCTTCGCACGATCCTTCGCAGCCCAACCCTCTGTTATTTGTGCTGCCGCGTCCTCGTAACCCGCCCACGCCAGAAAATTGTTGTAAACCGGCGTTGCGTAGTAAGGCCCGAATGCCGCCCGGAACAAGTTACGCCCGTATTCTTTGTCATCAGTACACAACACCATGGCACGATTGACGATTTCTATATCTGCGCGGTTTTTCCCAGCCTTCTCGGCGCCTATAGCGACATGCTCCATCATTTTTGGCAGCGCCGCCTTTGGCCACAAATTGAAAATCACTCCGTCGCCGACTTCAGCAGCCATTTCGATCATTTTCGGCCGCAGGGCTGCCAGATAGAGTGGCGGCGGATTTTCCATCGGGGCCTGTCGATAGCCCTTACTGAACAAGGTCTCGCCGTCGAAATCGGTTTTTTCGCCACTGAGCATGATTTTGACTAATTCCGCAGTCTCCCGAACCCGTGTCAGTGGCTTGTCCAATGGAATGCCATTGAATTGACCCATGATGGTCTGGCTCGATGACCCTATACCCATGACGAAACGATCAGGTAACAGTTGCCCAATTACATTTGCTGAGGCCGCTAAAACCGATGGCGAGCGAGTATAAACGGGTGTAACCGCTGTACCTATTCGAATACTTTTTGTCAGATGCGCAATCGCCGCCACTTGGGTCAACGTATCAGGCGCTCCAGAATCGCTGAACCAAGCATCAGGAATACCCTGCTCTTCGGCCCATTGGATGCGTGCAATTGTGTCTTCGATGCGTGGCCCAGCAGGCAAAGTGACCGCTATTCTTTTGGCTAAAGCCATGTAAATCCCCCGTTAAGACGCCAGATCAGTGGCATAGTGTTAATAAACATAGATTCTCATTTTGCCCTGTCGAAGATCAAGCCGTATCCTTAACGGATTACTACCACTGGTCGGGATAGGGGACAGCATGAGCGACGTAGAACTCACCCAAGTGCGAGAAGCACATAAATTTGATGAAGCCGCTCTGGCTGAATATATGCAAACCCATGTTGAAGGCTTCATCGGCCCGCTGAGCATAAAGCAGTTTGAAGGCGGCCAATCTAATCCTACCTTCCAGCTCATCACGCCGAACCAAACCTATGTCATGCGTAAGCAACCTCCGGGGGAGTTGCTGCCTTCTGCCCATCAGGTAGATCGCGAATTTAAGGTCATGGCGGCGTTATGGGACACACCAGTGCCCGTCCCAAAGATGTATTGCTTATGCGAAGACACCAGCATTATTGGCACCAAGTTCTACATTATGGAGATGGTAGAGGGCCGCTTGTTTACTGAAACGCGCCTGCCCAGCAGCAGCAAAAGCGAGCGCAACGCCATCTATTTGGATCTTGCGCGAGTTCTAGCCGAATTGCACAACGTTGACCCTGTGGCGGTAGGACTGGGAGAGTTTGGTCGCCCGGGAAATTACTACGAACGTCAAATTGGCCGCTGGAGCAAACAGTATATTGCTTCAAAGACGGAAGAGATTGCGGCCATGGACAATCTCATGGAATGGCTGCCTCAAAACATTCCGACAGACGCAGGCAGCGTTATTGTTCATGGTGATTACCGCCTCGGAAATGTGCTTATTCACCCCACGGAGCCGAAAATAGTCGCGGTGCTGGACTGGGAACTTTCAACGCTAGGCGATGGCTTGGCCGATTTGGGTTATCTCTGCCAAGATTACCATGGCGATGCCTACGACGACGAAGGCTTAGCTGGCGCTGATTATGATGCCTTGGGCATTCCTACTGAGGCGGAGTTTGTTGCAGAGTACTGTAAGCACGCCGGTCGCGATGGCATCGACAACTGGCCATTTTATTTGATCTACAACATGTTCCGATCGGCGGGCATTATTCAGGGCGTCTACAAGCGCGGTCTCGACGGCAATGCCAGTTCAGAAAAGGCGCTTGAATACGGTGATGCCGCACGCCTGCGATCAGAGCGCGGCTGGGCCATGGTCAACGACAGCTAGCGGGCACAACACATTGGGCGTGGCCGCTTCGCAGCCACGCTGTGCAAAGCCATATCCTAGCTTAGAGCATTTCCTCTGCAACCACTTGCAGCGCGGCCGGGTCTTGGCTACCCAGTAACATGCTCGACACATGACCCTTTGCACCTGCAGCCTTCCAACCCTGAAGCTGTTCGCGGATATGCTCCGCTGGACCCACAAGGGCACAGGCATCGATGAGTTCCGCTGGCACTGCAGCCATTGCCTCGTCTTTGCGCCCAGCAAGGTAATGGTCCTGAATCTCTACCGCCGCGTCCTCAAAACCTAAACGTTTGCAGTAATCGTTGTAGAAATTCTTGTCTCGCGCCCCCATGCCACCAATGTATAACGCCATCATGCCGCGCACAGGTATTCGACACTGTTCAATGTCATCCCCCATTACCAATGTGACGAATGGCGCAATATCAAATTGGCTGAGGTTCTTTTCCGCAGATTCTTCAGTGATGTCCGCATTAGCCAAGGCAAAACCCTTTTCTATGGGGTCGGCGAATACTGAATATTTTTCCGGATCCATCCATACGGGGAAAAATCCGTCCGCCACCTCGGCCGAAGCAGTAACACCGTTATTAGTAATCGTTGCCGCGTATATCGGAATATCTTCTTCACAGTGCAGGATACTCTTGAGCGGTTTGCCCAAGCCGGTAGCTCCTGCTCCGGTATAGGGCAGGTTATACATGGCTCCCTCAAACGATAACGGTTCCTGCCGAGCGAAAATCTGCTTCATAATTTGCACATATTCGCGCAGCCGACTCACCGGCTTACCGTATGGCACGCCGTGCCAACCTTCCACAACCTGGGGACCCGATGCACCTAAGCCTGCTATAAATCGCCCACCTGACAGTTCCGCCAAACTCATAGCGGTCATAGCAGCCATCGCCGGCGATCGAGCTGGCATCTGCATGATTGCCGTGCCTACCTTGATACGGTCAGTCTGCGCCAAAATCCACGCAGCAGGCGTCACAGCATCCGAACCGTAGGCCTCCGCGGTCCAAATTGACTCATAGCCTAAATTTTCGGCGTGTTTGATTGCGTCTATTGAAATACTGAACTTGCGGCCAGAGTAGCCGGCGAGAATGCCTAGTTTCATGATCGTCCTTATCCTGATTGAGTGTCTAGATATCTAATAATGTCCATTGATTCGTACATCCATTCGACCTCGTCACCGCGCCGAATACGCAAACATGGGACAGTGCCGCGCCCGCCGCCCTGAAGCAATTCCTTGAACGCTGCCGGATCTCGAAGCGTGTCGCGAAATACCATGTCGATACCG
>MDTB01137844.1_pt1 | contig 12098 bp, 10 predicted proteins | sample 811161 | NCBI WGS metagenome assembly MDTB01 (sample SAMN05326650, study PRJNA326480) | marine metagenome | isolation source: seawater | place: Mediterranean Sea | collected 2009 | reverse complement strand
TAAATCCCTTAATAACGTTATCATTGGTATAAAATTTCCACAAAACCACTAATAGCAGTTTCTATTTTTATTGTAGCACTTAATGTTTACGATACTTACAGTTTTTTGTATGAGTTTTATTTAAAAAATTGGTTTATGCCCCTGAATCAAGCCCAAAGCCTGTATGTAGCGTGCGAACTGCCAACTCTAAAAAACGCTCTTCTACAACGACTGCGATCTTAATTTCAGAGGTAGTGATCAATTGAATATTGATATTTTCTGCGGCTAAAATTTCGAACATTTTTGCGGCTACACCAGCATGTGATCTCATACCGACACCTACGATAGAAACCTTTGCAATTGCATCATCTGTTTCTACTTCTTGCGCACCCAAATCTTTGGCGATTTGATTGAGTAATTCGTGCGCTGCAGAAAGGTCATTGCGATGAACAGTAAAGGTTATTGTGGCAGAGTTATCTTTAGCGACATTTTGTACGATGACATCAATTTCTATATTTGCATCACTGATGGGGCCTAGTACTTTGTAGGCTACCCCTGGCTGGTCGGGAATGCCGCGAATGGTAAGTTTTGCTTCATCGCGATTGAATGCTATCCCTGATACTACTGCTTTTTCCATTAGATCATCTTCCTCTAAAGAAATTAATGTGCCTGGACCCTCTTCAAAACTGGATTTTACGCGAAGTGGTACCTTGTATTTACCCGCAAATTCTACTGAACGAATCTGTAATACCTTTGAACCTTGACTTGCCATTTCTAGCATTTCTTCAAAGGTGATTTTTTCTAGTCGCTGAGCTTCACTAACAACCCTTGGGTCGGTCGTGTATACCCCATCAACATCGGTGTAGATCTGGCATTCATCAGCCTGAAGTGCCGCCGCTAGTGCTACTGCTGTGGTATCTGAACCACCACGCCCCAATGTAGTGATATTGCCGCTTTCATCGGAACCTTGAAACCCTGCAACCACAACTACCAGACCTGCATTTAGATCGTCCTGCATTTTGTGGCCATCTATTTGTTTAATTCTGGCTTTTCCATGGGAGTCATCTGTCAGTATACGAACCTGACTTCCTGTATAGGATTTGGCTTCAATGCCAATTTTATGCAGTGCCATACACAAAAGAGCGATAGTGACTTGCTCGCCGGTACTGACTAGAACATCCATTTCCCTTGCCGCTGGTTGTTCTTCAATTTCTTTCGCTAGTTCAATCAGTCTGTTAGTTTCTCCGCTCATTGCAGAGACAGCAACCACTATCTGATCACCTTGCTTATGAGATTTTGCTACTCGCGCAGCAACCGCCTGGATTCGTTCGATCGAACCCACTGAGGTGCCGCCATATTTTTGAACTATTAAACTCATAATGTCGCGTTATATTTGAAGGGCGCAAATTAAACAGTAATTTGCGAGTAATGTTAAGATTTTTTTTAATCTAGGTTAAGTTAGCCTCGACCCATGTCGCCACTGACTCAAGTGCCTGTGGTAAATTTTTAAGATCGGAGGCTGCACCCATCGCCATATCGGGCCTGCCACCACCTTTACCATCAAGTTGAGATGAAATATGTTTCATTAAATCACCGGCCTTAAGATCGGAGGTAAGATTATTGGTCACCCCGGCAACAAGCGATGCCTTATCACCCTCTTTGGCAACTAAGAAAAATACGCCTTTTTCAATTTTTGACCGCACTTGGTCGGCCACTGATTTAAGACTTTTTGCATCGGCACCATCGACAATGGTCGACAGAACTGTAATGCCATTTATCTGCTGTGCTGATGACATGATGTCTGTACCGGATGAATTAGCTAATTTTTGCTTAAGCTGATCAATTTCTTTTTGCATTTGACGATTATCTTCCATCATCTGACGCACTTTTTCAGTGACCTTGGCTTTGGCTACTTTGGCAATTTCTGCTACTTTTTCAATGGTATCCTGAGTTTGCTCACAATAGGCTAATGCAGCCTGACCTGTGACTGCCTCTATACGACGGACGCCTGATGCAACACTACTTTCTGAGGTTATTTTAATTAGACCTATATCGCCTGTACGCTTAGCATGGATTCCTCCACAAAGCTCTACGGAGAAATCACCCCCCATAGATAAAACTCTGACTTCATCACTGTATTTTTCGCCAAATAATGCCATCGCACCCTGCTCCTTTGCTTGATCCATGGACATCAATTGAGTGCTTACTTCTGTGTTACGCAAAATTTCACGATTAACCATTTTCTCTACTTGTCTTAATTGTTGAGCCGTTACTGCTTGATGATGAGAGAAGTCAAAACGTAATTTTTCGCTATCGACCAATGAGCCTTTTTGCATTACGTGCTCACCCAATATTTGACGCAATGCTGCATGGGCTAGATGCGTTGCAGAATGGTTAAGTGTAATCGATTGTCTTAAATTTTTATCAACCTGAGCGCTTACTTTTTCACCAGCACTGATCGTACCTGATAGCACTCGACCTATATGCAAACTATGCTCAGCGGATTTTTTACAATCAAGTATTTCAATTTTCGCTTTACTGGTTGTTAGATAGCCTGAATCACCTACCTGACCGCCAGATTCGGCATAAAAAGATGTCTTATCTAATACTATAGCTACATCCATGCCCTCTGAAGCTGATTCAATTTGCTTACCCTCTGCGAAAAGACCAACTATGGTTCCGTTTTCTTTGAGGGTTGTGTAACCGCTAAAATCTGTACTGCCATCTAGACGGATACTGTCGGTGTAGTCTATATCAAACTGACTGGCTGAACGTGCTCTGGCGCGCTGCTGATCCATACAACTCTCGTAGCTTTCTAAATCTAAGCTATAACCTCTTTCACGAGCAATATCATTGGTTAAATCTGTCGGGAATCCATAGGTATCATAAAGTGTGAATATTAGCTCGCCCGGAAGAACATCACCTTTAAGGTCTTTTAATGCTGTGTCCAGAACGCCCATCCCTTTATCAAGAGTTCTTGCAAACTGTTCTTCTTCTGCCTTGATCGCCTTTGCGATTAAATCACCTTTTTCTATAAGTTCAGGATAGGCATCACCCATAACTTCCCCTAGGGGGGCGACTAAATTATGGAAAAATACACCTTTAGCCCCTAGATTGTGGCCATGGCGCAGGGCGCGGCGAATAATTCGACGTAAGACGTAGCCTCGTCCTTCATTGGATGGCTGAACTCCGTCGGCGATCAGGAAGGCACAGGAGCGAATATGATCGGCTAAAACCTTTAATGATGCATTGTCAGGATCTTTGCACTGGGTAATCTTAATGGCAGCAGTAATTAAATGTTTAAATAGATCGATATCATAGTTGTTGTGGACACCCTGCATCACGGCTGCAACACGCTCTAGACCCATTCCAGTATCAATTGAGGGCTTGGGCAAGGCTGTCATCTCACCTGAGCTGTCTCGCTCGTACTGCATAAACACCAGATTCCAAATTTCAATATAGCGATCGAGATCATCATTTTCGCTACCCGGGGGACCCCCAGGTATATGCTCACCATGGTCCCAAAAAATTTCGGTGCTTGGACCACAGGGCCCTGTATCACCCATTTGCCAAAAGTTATCTTCATCAAGTCTGGATAAACGGGCAGGGTCAATGCCAATTTCATTAACCCAAATATCGGCTGCCTCATCGTCACTTATATGAACAGTAACCCATAGACGCTCTTTAGGGAGGTTTAATTCTTCGGTTAAGAACTCCCATGCAAATTTGATAGCATCTTGTTTAAAGTAGTCGCCAAAACTAAAATTGCCCAGCATTTCAAAAAAAGTGTGATGTCGAGCGGTGTATCCAACATTTTCTAAATCATTATGCTTACCGCCTGCTCTGACACAGCGCTGTGATGACGTTGCTCGACAATAGTCGCGCTTTTCTGCCCCTAAAAATACATCCTTAAATTGCACCATACCGGCATTGGTAAAAAGCAACGTTGGATCATTACCTGGCACCAGACTACTACTGGGCACTTTACTATGTTGCTTGGAAGCAAAGTAGTTAAGGAATGCATCTCTAATTTCAGCACTTTTCATAATTATTTCCGATGTCTTGAACCAGTATTTATTTTACAGACTGTCTTCTGAAAACGTTGCTTTAGAACCTTTATTTGCCAATATATGAAGATGGAGGTGAAAGACAGTTTGACCTGCACCTTCTCCATTATTAATTACTAATCTAAATGCATCACTCACCCCGGCCATTCTCGCAACTTCTCCAGCTACCCACATAAGATGACCCATAAGCGCGCGATCACTGTGTTTTGCATCTGCCAACTTTGCAATTGGAAGGCGCGGTATTACTAACATATGCACTGGGGCCTGAGGTGATATATCGTTGATCACAATACATTGATCATCTTCGTACAAAATATCCGCAGGCAAATCCCTGTTTATTATACGTGTAAAGAGACTTTCTTCACTCATATTGCTTTCCCGTTAAGTAATAGTTTTGCAGCGACTTATAGAGTCTATTTAATTATTAGATCTAAGCTTTTCGTCAGCATTTAAGACTCTAGCTTCTGTTTCTAGCATCACCGGAATTCCTTCCCGAACAGGATAGGCAAGCCCACTGGCACGGCATACCAGCTCGTTGGCTTTTGAGTCATATTCAAGAGCGCCTTTACTGACTGGGCATACCAAGATACTGAGTAATTTCTTATCCACATTAAAATTCCGTAAAAAAACGCCGCTAGTGTACGCAAATTAACCAGAAACTACCATTCCAAGATTGTCTTTTGGTTTTACTTTTGTACAGGAAGGGTCTGTAACACAAGCTGTGGATCGATTCGTTGATCCAACCAATTCATGCGCCAATCTAAATGGGGGCCAGTGGCGCGACCTGATGCGCCAATTTTGGCGATAACCATACCTGGAGTTACTCGTTGGCCCTGTGTTACAAGTATCTGGCTTAGATGCAAAAAAGTAGAACTTAAACCATGACCATGATCGAGTATTAACGTACCACCAGAGTAAAACATGTCATTATGAACCAATGTAATAATACCTCCGGCCGGGGCTATGACTGGCGTTCCTATGGGTGCGGCGTAATCAATACCGTAGTGCGGACTTTTAGGAACGCCATTATAAAATCTCTGGCTGCCATAAACACCCGTTATAGGTCCGCTTGAAGGTTCAATGAAACCAGCTGTAAAGTCATCCTGATTACTTATAAGACGCCTAGCCTTTCTGACTGATGCTGCGTCCTGTTGAATACGGTTTAAATGTTCTTTAGAGGGGTTGACAGTTTTCTGTGAAACACCTTCAATTTTTTGAATGGCATAATCTCTAGCGGCTATATTCAAAATTATATTTCTTTCACCCAATTGATCATGGACCGTAATTTCAACCTCAGACGGTTCATTTCGACCAAAGCCTAAAAGAAATTGATTTTTATTGTTTATTTTTAGAGATTTACCTTTGTAGCTTACTGTTTCACCCTCAGCTAACTGGCCAAGGACTAGACCGCCCTGCTGAAATGTACCTACAAATTTGGGATCATCAGATGCGCTTATATTTGCAATTAAAATAAGATAGCTAAAAATGATTAAAACACGGAATTTAATTTTGCAAACCAACATCATTCATATTTCCATATATTTAAATTTGATTTCTAAATCTGGCTGAAAGGTTATCCCAAAGGATACAAAAAGGGAAAGATTATTATAGAAGAAAGCTAATCATTGAGGGCATGCTTGATTTGATCAAAACTAAACCCTCTGTACTGGAGGAACCTCATTCGCTTGGCTTTTTCTTTGGGATCGACTTGATGATCATTACCGAACTTAAGTGTTGCTGTATCTCGTGCTAATTCAAACCAGTCTACATCTGCTTGCGCCAGTAATTGGTCGATAAGTGCGGTGTCTGCTCCACGACTTTTTAGATCTAGTCTTATTCTTGTAAAACCCTGACCTCTTGCAACCCGGGATCTTATAAATGCTTCGATAAACCGAGAATCAGACTGCAAGTTTTCTGCAGCTAGTTGGTCTAATACATCTGGAATTAGTGACGAGTTATCAAATTTCTCTTCGAGCTTTGTTGCCAGCTGACTTCGAAGATACTCACGTCCTGCCAGTATTCCCATTGCAGTTATGCGTATTTTACTGGGTTTTATTTGTGGCTGCTTTTCTTCCATTAAAAAACACCTGATATCAGTGTAAGTGTGGTGAGCATAATTTATGCGCACCACACTTGTCTGTGATTATGCTTTTTGCGGCTTATTTTTGGCCGGTGATAGGTGTCCCAACTCTTTGTCACGAATTTGTGCTTCTATCTCAGCAGCTACTTCTGGGTTTTCGGTTAAATAAACACCTACATTTGCTTTACCCTGACCAATTTTACTTCCTTTGTAAGCATACCAAGCACCTGACTTATCAATAAGTCCGTGTTTTACACCCAAATCGACCAACTCCCCATTATGATTAATTCCTTTGCCGTACAGAATTTGGAATTCAGTCTGCTTAAATGGCGGCGATACTTTATTTTTTACCACCTTGACTAGGGTTTCATTACCTATAACTTCATCGCCCTCCTTGACCGCACCAATACGACGTATATCCAGACGAACAGAAGAGTAAAATTTTAGCGCATTACCGCCTGTGGTTGTTTCGGGGTTACCAAACATAACACCAATCTTCATTCTGATTTGGTTAATGAAAATAACAAGGCAATTAGCTGCTTTGATATTACCTGTTAACTTTCGCAGCGCTTGGGACATAAGTCTTGCCTGAAGGCCTACATGGTGATCGCCCATTTCACCCTCTATTTCTGCGCGAGGTGTCAAGGCAGCAACAGAGTCGACAACAAGAACATCACAGGCACCAGACCTAACCAACATATCCGTTACTTCCAATGCTTGCTCACCTGTATCCGGTTGTGAAACTAAAAGGTCGTCAACTTTAACGCCTAATTTTTCTGCATAAACTGGATCTAATGCATGCTCTGCATCGACAAATGCACAGGTACCGCCAGCTTTTTGTGCTTCCGCAATAACCTGAAGGGTTAATGTAGTTTTACCCGATGACTCTGGGCCATAAATTTCAACCACACGGCCTTTTGGGAGGCCGCCAATGCCTAGGGCTATATCTAAACCAAGGGATCCAGTCGATATGGATGGTACTGCTTCACGTTCATCTTCACCCATACGCATAACAGTGCCCTTACCAAATTGTCTTTCAATTTGACCTAAAGCTGCTTCGAGTGCCTTTTCTTTATTTGCATCCATTATCTTTTCCTCATTAACTGTTTGTTCGACTGATTTAACTGTTTTAGCTGTGGTTTTTTCCACTCAGTATTAATACTGTATGTTCGTACAGTATACTATCAGTTTAGTTGATGCAAGAGTTCTTGCAAAGAAATTTTAATTACCTGTTCTCTGACTGCCTGACGGTCTCCCTGCAACTGGTATTGCTCGACTCTGGTTGTTTCAGGGGTTATCCAGCATACCCAAACGGTTCCAACAGGTTTTTCCGCTGAACCACCATCGGGTCCAGCTATACCGCTAACGGCTATTGCGTAATTCGCACCTGATGAATGAATTGCACCCACAGCCATCTGTTCGACAACCTGCTCACTAACCGCGCCGTAGGCGTCTAATGTTTTTTGAGATACATTAAGAAGCTGTTTTTTCGCTCTATTAGCGTAAGTGATATAGCCATACTCAAACCATTGTGAACTTCCAGCTGTTGCGGTAATAGCTTCAGCTATACCGCCACCGGTACAAGACTCTGCTGTGGTTATTTTTGCTTTCTTTTGGAGCAACTGATTGCCCACCCGCTCGGCGATAGATGTGATCGATTGGTTACTGGCAAATGCTGACAAAAATATTTCCTCTTTTTTACCCTATAGTTTACCTAAACTTTCAAGAAATGCTTTAGCCAAATGGTTATTCTTAAAGAAAATAATTCGTTTGGTCTAATTTGAATGGTCTTAGACCCTCAGTCTGTACTAAACTCTCCTTACAAACGAACTACCGACTCAGCATAAGAAACTTTAATCAATGAGCAGCAAGCCCGAAAATCAAACTCATACCCCGATGATGCAACAATATCTTAGCATTAAGGCCGAACACCCCAATGATTTGGTGTTTTATCGTATGGGCGATTTTTATGAATTGTTTTTTGATGATGCTAAACAAGCCAGCCAACTACTAGATGTCACTCTAACTGCTCGCGGCAAGACTAATGGCAATCCCATTCCAATGTGTGGTGTTCCATTTCATGCGGCAGAAAACTACTTTGCCAAGCTGGTTAACCAGGGTGTGTCCGTGGCAATTTGTGAACAAATTGGTGATCCAGCTACGAGTAAAGGGCCTATAGAGCGAGCCGTTGTAAGGGTGCTTACGCCGGGCACACTCAGCGATGAAGCTCTGCTCGATGATCGATCTGATAATCTTTTAGCGGCTATCCATTTATCCAAGGGGCAATACGGAATCGCAACCCTTGATATGAGTAGTGGCCGTTTTCAACTTTTGCAAGCTTCCCATGAAGAGGCACTCCATAGCGAACTTCAAAGACTTAACCCAGTAGAAATTCTAATTTCAGAGGATTTTCCCCGCTTAGATTGGCTAGAAAATCGAACTGGATTGCGAAATCAGGCGCCCTGGTTGTTTGATCATGATGCCGCCAATCGAATACTTAATCAGCAACTGGGCACAAAAGACTTAAATGCCTTTGGTTGTAGTGATCTTCCTCTTGCCATTTGCGCTGGCGGCTGTCTTCTTCAATATGCCAAAGATACGCAGCGTGGCAATCTTCCGCACATTCATAGCATCAGCGTCGAAAATAGCGAAGATGGAGTGGCATTAGATGCCGCTAGTAGACGCAATCTTGAGCTAGATACTAATCTAAATGGCGGGCAGGAGAATACACTCTTTGATGTACTTAATAACACGGCTACTAGCATGGCTAGTCGTTTGCTTCGTCGCTGGCTCAATCGTCCACTAAGGCAAATTACTGAACTTGTAGCAAGACAAAAAAGTATTGCCAAACTGCAAAATAATTATCTGTACGAAGATTTAAATGGCCATCTAAAACAGGTAGGTGATATGGAGCGCATTCTCACTCGAGTTGCACTGCATTCGGCGCGTCCACGAGATTTAACCCGTCTACTTTGTTCAATCGCTGTATTGCCGCAAATAAAATCAGCACTCAAAGGGATTGAACTGCAACATCTTCAGAACTTACTCGATGCTGCAAAACCATTACCCCATTTAGTTGAACTATTAGAACAAGCAATTATCGAAAACCCTCCTATGGTTATTCGTGAAGGCGGTGTTATTGCCGATGGTTATGACGCAGAATTAGACGAACTTCGTGCACTTAATACCAATGCCGGTGAGTTTTTACTGGCGATGGAAGAGCGTGAAAAACAAGCAACCGGTATTTCAAATCTAAAAGTAGGCTACAACCGAGTGCATGGTTACTATATTGAAATTTCCCGCGGTCAAAGTGATAAAGCACCGGTGGAATATATTCGCCGTCAAACATTAAAAAATGCTGAGCGGTTCATAACGCCTGAGTTAAAAGAGTTTGAAGACAAGGCCCTAAGCGCCAAAAGCCGCGCCCTTAGTAGAGAAAAGCAACTCTATACCGAACTTTTAGAGAGATTAAACCAAGACCTGCAGTGCCTACAAAATTGTGCTTCGGCCATTTCCGAAATCGATCTTTTAGCCACACTGGCAGAGCGCGCGCACAGCTTAAATTTCTGTCAGCCCGAATTAACTGAACAGCCAGGTATAGATATTCAAGGTGGACGCCATCCAGTGGTAGAAAAGGTTCTATTAGAGCCTTTTGTTGCCAATGACCTACAGATGAATTCCGATCGTAAAATGCTAATTATTACCGGCCCTAATATGGGCGGTAAATCAACCTATATGAGACAGGCGGCCTTAATTGTTTTAATGGCTCAGATTGGGAGTTTTGTGCCAGCTGATTCAGCAAAAATTGGACTAGTGGATCGTATCTTTACCCGTATAGGCTCATCCGATGATTTAGCCGGTGGACGCTCTACGTTTATGGTAGAAATGATGGAAACCGCCAATATTCTTCATAATGCCACGGAAAACAGTCTAGTTCTTATGGATGAAATAGGACGTGGCACAAGCACCTTTGATGGACTTTCTCTGGCTTGGGCCTGCGGCTATCACTTAGCAGAAAAAGTAAAATCCTTCACCCTATTTGCCACGCACTATTTTGAGCTTACCAGCTTACCTGGGACAGTCGATGGAACAATAAATGTTCATTTAGATGCAACCGAGCATAAGGATAGCATTGTATTTTTACATTCAGTTCAAGAGGGTCCCGCTAACCAAAGTTATGGCCTACAAGTAGCCAAACTTGCAGGAATTCCTCAAGAGGTAGTCAAACTAGCAAAAGTTGAACTTCAGCGGCTTGAGCAAAAAAATCTTGCGGCAGACGCAAAACAGCAACATAAACCTAGCACACCACAGACAGATCTTTTTGCATCAACTAAGCCCTCAGAGCTAGATATAATGATGAAAGATATCCAACCCGATGAGCTATCACCTAAAGATGCATTAGATACACTTTATAAACTAAAGCGCGCTACTAACCGTAGCAATTGACTAACAGCGACAAGTAGCCAATAAATATTATCAAAGTTTAAGTTCACAGATGCTGACTAACTGCTATAATGCCGCGCCTAAATTGACTGCTATTTCAAGAGATTTGAAACCATGACCTTTATCGTTGGTGAAAATTGCATTAAATGCAAATACACAGATTGCGTTGAAGTGTGCCCAGTAGACTGTTTTTACGAAGGCCCAAACTTTCTCGTTATTCACCCAGACGAATGTATTGATTGCGCGCTGTGCGAACCAGAGTGTCCTGCAGAAGCAATTTTCGCCGAAGATGAAATACCCGAAGGTCAAGAAGCGTTCCTGCAAATAAACGAAGAACTCGCCGATGTATGGCCCAATATCTCTGAGCAAAAAGCCCCTGCAGCTGATGCCGCAGAATGGGATGGTGTCGAAGGCAAAATCAAATACCTCGAACGCTAATATAAGTTACACTTTATAAACAACTTCCAGCACCCGTAGCTCAGCTGGATAGAGTAGGTGGCTTCGAACCACTTGGTCGGGGGTTCGAATCCCTCCGGGTGCGCCATAATGTTATGTTAAATATCTCAAGTATGTTGTCTTTGGTTTAAAATCGGTAACGGATGTCCAGGGCGAAAAAATCAGTCTCATCCAAGTCATTAAAGCCTGTCGAAAATTTTCCTCCAAGAATCCAATTCTCTCCTACATCTAGATCTAGTCCTACTCCAGCTTCAAATCCATCAGTGGTGTCACTGGCTGCCGCACAAGTTCCAAATGCACACCCAACCGCATTCAAACTAATACTTGTATACCCAATAAATCCATAAAAATATGATTTTTCACCACCGCTTCCGTACTTAAGCTTTGTTGAAACGACAGAATCAATATCTACGGCTAGATTTATACCATCCACTGCGTCAGTGGCGGAACCTCCAAAGTAGACCGATGCTTCTAAAGCGACATTATCAGTTTTATATTCATAAACAAGACCTCCGCTCGAGAGATCTTGGCTATCAACAGAGGTATTTAGTCCGCCAATACCAAAGCTGTGTGGGCTTTCAGCATTCAAATTCATTGTGCCTACGCACAATAAAAAAAACAAAAATATTTTTGACTTTACCATAAACATGTCCTTTCTATTCAATTGTTGGATTTTTGACGTTTTTTTTGATTTGTCCACAACAAATAAACGTACTAAAACAAATTTAGTTGACTTTAAATAGTGAAGAAAAGTCAATGAGTGTAATGCAGCAATCAATACTCTGCTTGAGTTATGCTATATTGCTGACGCATAAGCGATAAGAGTTTGGTAATTATGACAAATAGGTATGATGTCGTAATTTTCTTAGATAGCCAATTAGATGAGAAGGGATTTTACAAAGATGGATTGCTCTGACAGCGGCACATACCTTTTGTACTCTGCTCCTCACTCTTTATATGCGGGCCGAGCGCGTGCTTACCTAATAAAACGATGTATCCCTTTTGAAGAGCGCTCTCTAGGACATAGTAGCTTCACCGAGATAAAACCAATTGGAAAATTGCCTACGATCCCT
>MDTB01187715.1_pt1 | contig 12099 bp, 8 predicted proteins | sample 811161 | NCBI WGS metagenome assembly MDTB01 (sample SAMN05326650, study PRJNA326480) | marine metagenome | isolation source: seawater | place: Mediterranean Sea | collected 2009 | reverse complement strand
TAGACGTATTTGCGCAGTCTAAAAGAGTGGAATCATCACTAAAACTGTTAAGCAATAGATTGTTTTTTACCTGCGACACAGAGATTTAGAGAAATGTAGAGGAACCAACTGGTATTAGTCTTAAAATGAGAACTGCATATAAGCAACAAGTACACTAAAGATGTCAATCAAACTCTTAAGATTTTAAAAAGAATAATGCAAAATCAACATACTCAAAAGATTCTTCATGGCTGATTCGTTATCTTACACTCTCCTGTTACATTTTCCGTAAAGTTGGATGCAAATTTATAGAATAAATCTACTGTACTAAATTGGATAGGAGAATCAGCTTTACCATATCCCCAACCAGCTAACCCAAATTTAATACCCGCGCTTTTAGCACATTGCCAGTCAGTTTCCATGTCTCCAAGATAAAATGATCTACTCGGATTTACACCAGTTAAAACGCATGCATACAAAAGAGAATCTGGACTAGGCTTACCTCTAACAACTTTTTCTGGAGTTATTACAGCATCAAAGACTATATCAGCAAAATATTTATTCAGTATTCTTTCAGTTCTGAACTGACTTTTAGAGGTAACTAGACTCACCTTTACTTTTTGAGTATTCAAGTAACGAAGTAAATCCTTCACACCCTTATAAATTACTATTGAGTCTTCATTTTTAATTGATTCATCTTGGTAAACTCTAGTGATTTTTTCAAAAAGCGAGGGTGAAATTAACAAATTCTTCAGGATGTTTTCGAAAGGAAGACCTACATAATTTTCATATTTATCAAACTCAACATCAATCGCTAATTTTTCCGCGACAGCCTGCCAAGATTTTGACATTACCTTTAAGGAGTCTATCAAGACACCATCTAAATCGAATGAAAAATGCTCAATCACATTTAAATCTTCATTGTGCTGAATATAATTAATAAAGAATTCAGGGGCATTATGATCAACGCCTTGAGAACTTAAGTACCCTTGAGCAAGTTTAAAATCTTTTGTCTCATCAATGTCAATCGATTCTATTTGATCTGTTTCAACAAATCCCACTCTACCATTGATTCTTGTATTTGTTTCTAAGTAATCATTTTTCTTAAAAATATAGAGAGCACTTGTTTCTTCCAGAACAGCGGTAAGTTGTTGTGTTTGAAGCATTTTTTTTGGTTCATAATTTAAGGGCTTGTTTTTATACCAACAATAAGTTTGAATTTTTCTTACAGAAACAACGCTATCATAACTTGAATCTAGTATCATTCCACAACCTTTTTCGATAGTTTCTTTCTTCAGAAAAGGAGATGGTGCCTGACACAAAGCTATAAAATCAGAATCAACGCTTTCAACTGCATACTGAAACAATTCATTTGCTTGAATATGATCTGCATCTAGTCTTTTAGGTCTAAGAATTAATTTAATTTTCTTAGGAAGTATATCTAATATCTGGGGATAACTTGTATAACAATATACATGATCAAACACTTCAGTTTCTAGTAAAGTCTCAAAAATATATCGCAGTAGTGGTTTTGGTCCTAAGAGCTTAAAATTTTTTCCTGGTAATCGTCGAGAATATAATTTAATTGGAACAATAGCAGAAATTCTTCTCATCTCTAAATCCTTAGAATATATGATCGAAGTGTTGTGTAGATTTTAAACATTGTTATAATACAATTTCTCTAACTTTCTGACAATTTTAGGGTAGTTGACCACATCCTTTATGTAACCGTGAATTCTTATATTATTAGATTTTTGTAATCTTGTTGCGTAAAGCCACTGAGCAGTACAACATTCAAAAGATTTAAATTGTGCTTTGATTGGAGTTTTAATTAATGCATTAATTACTCCCCAATAACTTTTTTTTGCGAGAGGTGAATCCATGTAACAATCCCATCCATGAATCGTTACCTTTTGTGTTAACTTTGATATTGCTATCGTACAGATCAAACCACTGCCTCCTGAACTTGCTGCAGCATGATAACCAGCATAACTTAGTTGGATATGATATGATTCGGGATGGTTTAAGCAATATTCTCTGATTTTTTTTTCAATTTCTACTCTGTTGAATTCGCTCACCCACCTTCCATTATTTGACTTAACTAATTCAACAAAAATTATTGGTTTATTTTTTGCCATAGCAGGGAATAGAAATTTGCTGTCACAACTCATATAAGTAACTTTATATTTTGGTTCCCAAAGTACTCTTTCACCTCCATAGTCAGTAGGGTCCAAGTCTTTTGCTGTCTTATCCTTCAAATTGGCAGCATTTATTGCAATAATTTGTGTTGCATTTGAGTAATCTTCTATCTCTACCCTTGTTCTCATTACTATTGTTATCTCTAATTTTCGAAAACCTCCATCAGAGATAATTATCCAGTCATCTAATGGGTTATCCGTTTTGTTAATTCTTTCTTTTTTTTTAGGGAGATATCTGCCTCTCTTATCAAGAACTAGCAAATATGTTATAGTTGGAAAAGCGCTGAATATTATTACTTGCACCATGCACCCAAATAATTTACATTCATGCCATGTTCTTTCAATAAGATACATTAATCCATGCTTTTGTATTGCAATAATTAATTTGTTTAGTTTTTCCAAAATTATTTTTTCCATTCGTATTACAAATCCTTTTTTTGATTTTACATTATTTTTTTTTTGACTTTGTCATTTGCTGTATGTCTTGTATTTTTTAATAATTTAAAATCTGAGACTTTTTTCACTTTAATTAGGGATACCAAAGCCGCATTCTTTTGACGATTCCCTCCATGAATTATTTGTTTATTACCTTTAGCGTGATTTTTTTCGAAAGCATGATTCAAAAAAAGCTTTCTTTCCTAAAATCCTTAATTTAATTTTACTTTGCTGATGTTTATTCTTTTGTGAGGATGTTGGTCCGGTTGCGTTTTTTAGACAAATTAAGTAATCTCTTTGGTGGTGTGAATTTTCATTGCGTTGTTCTCACTGCGGTCATGTTAACTATATTCGCTATTGGTCTAGCCGAGGTGTCCAAAGTTGCCGTTTGTAAGCCTGCCACATACCGAAGCCTGCTCTATCATCGAAATCCATGAACTCAGTATCTTTATTTTTAAGATAATATTTTTTCTTGCGCTTGCTAGCAGTAGATTCCATCTTTGGCAACGTCCTCGGTTTTGTCTTTGGATAGAGGACGATCAAATCCGGTGAGCTTATTGGTAAGATGTTAAGCAGCTGTCGACGACTACCTAGTGCACGGACTTGCTAAGTTTCTACGAGAATTTCATTCCACAAGCTTCGCACAGCGCGTGAAATAGCTTTACCACCCAAATCTCTTCAATCATCTCCCGATTAGGTGTGATCTACCAGTCTACATCGCACAAAGCTTGATACAGCAAATTAAAACCGATGTCGGAAGTTTCCTTTGAAACTGCTCATCCATTCACCAATCATCACTTAAGTTCTAACGCCATATCACTAATTAAAATATATGCTGTTTTAAATTTTTATTGCTTAGAGCCTATGTGCATATAAGTCTGACAGTTTTATGGCTTCATTTCATCTTACCGCTCACGAAGAGAGGATAAGAAGAAGATTTTAACAAATTACTGGTTGAAGGTTTGTCGATGGCTCCTCGAACCGATTCAATCCTGGTTGAAGCGCTTTCTAAAGTTAATTCTAAATTATCTAAAACCGATTGCTTCTTCTTGCCCCAGACAATCTTAGCAGTTGACAGGATCACCTTGAATCAAATAAGGAAAATTTTTGTATATGTTCTAATTTTCACTTAATGGATGACAAGCAGACTATTTTGTTTCTAGAGATCTTAATTCTCTCTTCCAAGAATGTCCAAAATAAAGGTAAAATGTTTGTCGTTGGAGCGACGAAATTGACTTGAGTTTTTCGCATAGAGCTTGCCTTGGGTTTCATGATTAGCTTTTCCAGGCAAGAGTCTTTTCCATTTCAGTGCCGTTCAGTATTTTGATTGTGTTCACCTGACTTCCTTGAGTGGGATAGCTCAACCCACTAACCAACAAAATCTCGCTGTCCAGAATCAAACTTCTGTTCTAAAGTAATTTCAAAACACCAATGATATGATCTGGGCATTTTCGAGAGAATGGAATATAGCTGTGGGCACCTGGAACTCCAGCGATGATATTGAAGCTCCGGGCTATCATTATCATCATCTCTTACAGCAAGTATCGGCTGTCTTAGCTCATAGCTTGCAATTATCCTGTCAACATACCTCGATCGGGTTATCCCGCTAACTTTGGTGACTGTTAGCGAGCGGCATATGGTTGGTACTACCGAACTAATTGCTTATGGAACGCTGGAGTTGATCAAACTATCTGGTTTATATTCACCCAGCAAGTAATAGTCTGTTGCATAATTGACCTGACTCACTTTACATCCTCGCGCAGATACCATTCGACTGCTGATTCGCCTGTGAACACGGTGGCCGCATGTCCATCGGTAACAGCGTTTGACATGTTGGCCACTTCAGCTTTTGATGGACGGATTGCTAATCATTGTGTGAGGTATTTCAGTTTCGAAAATAGCGGTTCTGCCAAACTGACGGCCCTCACTAATAATCTTTTTTGACCATGAGCCATTTCATTAAGTTTAGTCTCCACAGATTTGTCCATGAGTATTATAAAACTATATTTCAAAACTTATTGCTGATTAGTAAATGTTTTCTTACAATTATGAATATTAGGAGTAACTTTATAAATTTTCAAATACTGCCATAGATGTTAACTTAATAGTGACTAATAGTGACAGAGTATGTATTTTTTTGCTTGAATCAGAACTCATGCTTACAATTTGCAAAATATGCAGGTTCTGATGGAGTGTGGGATGGCAATTTTCTTAAACCCAATTTGCTTGATCCGCAGTCTCATCGCACAGGCAGGCTTCAGTAATACGCAATTCATCTAAGATTTATAAACTTTTAAAGTTCCAGAATAGAAAATCTTTGTCACCAAAGCTTTCCGAGTAGCATTTTTTACCATTGAACTTGAGATATCTGAACGAAAAGGTTATATTGAAAAGTCTAAACTATGTTGGTTTTTTATCGTAGAGGTTTTTTTTAACGATCTTCTGAAAGGAAAGTGTATAGTTATAATGGAAAAGAAATCTTTTTCCCTTATTAAATCTCGTTAAAAATCACATTTCAATCAAAGCTTTTCCAACTAAATCCCCGCTCCTCATTCGCTCAATAGCTTCATTGATCTGACAGAGAGTGAAACGTTCTGTAAATAAGGGCTTGAGCTTTAATTTACCTTGTTTTTCCAGTTGAAGATATCGGGGAATATCTTCACTTGGATTGCCATTACCACCATGTGAGCCTGTGATGACTTTACCAAAGTGCAGCGGTAAGGTGTATATTTTAGTTTCTTTTCCCATGGCAGGTACACCCACCAGGATTGTTCTTCCTTGATTTTTCGTTAATGCGTAGCATTGTGAGATGACATCAGGGTTGCCAGTGTTATCAACCACCACATCCGCTCCATCCTTTCCTACGATATCTTGAATCTTAGACAACCAATCCTCTTCGTTGCTATTATTTAGAATATGGGTTGCTCCAACTTGTTCTGCCAATTCTAGTCGACTAGCAAATCGATCGACTGCTACAATAGGATATCCAGAATGAAGTCGAGCTCCCTGTATAATATTCAGGCCTACTCCACCGGCTCCCAAAACAACGATAGACTGACCCATTTTCAATTGAGCGTTGTTCTCAATCACCCCCAAACCGGTAGTGACAGCGCAACCATACAAAGCTGCATACTCAAGGGGATAGTGTGGTGGTAATGGTGTGAGCCTATTCTCAGAGACGACTGCGTATTCGTTAAAGGTAGTCACATAGCCGGCGTTCACAAATTTATTTCGCCAGTGATAAATGGGTGGCTGTGCCTGTATGCCACGACCAGATCGCCAGTGCATAACAACTTTGTCTCCTACCTGAACATATTGAACACCTGGCCCGACTTCTATCACGATTCCAGAACCCTCATGACCAAGCAGATGTGGTAAATGTGGATCGGGACCTTTGATGCCATTTATTTCACCAATCTGAGATCCACAAATACTACTGAAATGGACTCTTACCAATACATGGCCATAATTGAGCACTTCAGGAGTTCGAATCTTATCTAACAAAAGACGCTCATTAAGGTTCACCATTATCGCCGCACGAAAATATTCAATATTCATTTCAGATCATAAAAAATTTTAAGTCTATCATTAGACTTTTGGTTATCTTAATTAAAGATTAAAAACAGGAGCTGCTACATTGATTTAAAATAAAATTTTTACAGAAAAAAGGGGTTTGCGCAGTTGCGTCGCTTAGACAAATGCAGTAATCTCCGAATTTGGAGAACTATCAATGCACGCCCTCACTGTGTTCATTTGGAATCCATTCGCTATGCCACCAGCAGGGGTGTCTAAAACTACTGTTGCCAAGCCTGCCTTCGGATCCTACAGACTCTACGACGCGGCAAAGATCAAGCCCTCGAGCAACAGGCCTGGCAACTCTATCTAGAAGAGATGGGGATTTGAGCTATTGGTAAGGTTCTGAACAACCATCATAAGACGGTTTCACACTGGTTGGTACAAGCTGCCCAAGCACTCCCAGAGAACTCACCACAGACCGTAGCCTGCCCCTTCATCGCAATCAATAAAAACTCTGCACTTTCAATGCTGAAAAAAACCCATGTCAGCTCTGGCTAGCAATCGATTCCAATGTTGGAAAGTGCTTGGCTTTGTCTGTAGTAGTAGATCAATCACAACCGCTAGGGGGCTTTTCAAGCAATTAAGGGAATCTCATACCATAAGTTAGAGTACAGATTTTCTTAAAACATGTGAACATCTGATCCCTTCAGCCTTGCCTCGCAAAGGCCAAGTATTCATGACTCAAACCGCATCACTCCATTGTGGGCTCAGCTTACTTGGCTAGATTGCACCAGAGAATGCTGCGCTAAAGTAAATTCATGAGGATATTAGAAATTTCTTTGAAGCTATTCATCCATAAATTAAAAAATGCTTAGGCGCCAACGACAAACATGGCAAATCTATTCTTTTTTGTATTCTTTAGAAATTGGCTTATATTCTTTTGAGAATTATTTGTGGAATAGTGCGATTCTGCGGAATTTTTTGTCACTTAACTTTACTAGAATTAAATGAATAGATAACACATAAATTTTTGCACAAACTTCTTTGTATTTAAACTCGAACACAGCTGAAACAAAATTTCTTTTTGTACTGCTAAGTGTTATAGATTCTCTCTTCCGCGATGACAATGAATGACTCTAAACTTTTTTACCTCTATTGATTTTTAGTTGTTTTTTTAAAAGTTTTTTAATTTCAAAAATTCATTTGATAAGAACAAATTTTTTTAACAGCTACTATGCTTTCTAATTTCATTATTCATCTATTAACTTAGGATATGGCATTGGTAATAAAATCCGATTTGGTAAATGCTTAATTTGATTAAATATAGCGTTTTTATGGCGCCAAGCTGTCAAGAAAATCAGATCGTTCTTTTGAACATTTTCTTTGGCTACAACAGGTATCCCAGTTGTTGGAGAAAAAGACCCAACACGTTTATAATTATCATCAACTATATATTTAATTTTATCTTCAATTTCAAAAAATCGCATTAGTACTGTCCCTGTTGCAGATGCACCATAGCCAATAACATTTTCTTCATCTTGAAGATATTCTTGTATTTTGTACTTAGTATCAATTAAGTATTGAAACATCCTTACCCAACAATCACTATTATGAATATTTGAAATACGCTCTAAATATTTAAAATAATTAACATTACCTGATATTTCTCTAGTGGATTCGCTTTTTGAAATGAAAAAGCGATAAGAACCACCCTTTACTTTTGTGTGTTTTACGTCATTGACTCGAAGTCCAACCATGCCACAGAGTATGTCAATTGATGTTAGAGAGTGATAGAAAATATGCTCATGATAAATGTAGTCGAAAGCACATTTAATCAATAAATCATTTAAGGATTGAACCTCAATAACAAGTAAGCCCTCATCTGATAGTAGTTGTCTACATGACTCTAGAATTTCTTTAAGATTTGGTATGTGTGAAAAACAATTATTCGAGATTATTATGTCATAGTTATGATAGTATTGTCTTAAGTCTTCAATCTTTCCTTTTGAAAAAAAATCATTTATAATTTCGGCACCATCAATTTTCAAATTACCAGTTTGTGGTGATGGATCAATTCCTACAATATGCTTAAAGCCTTTTTTGATTAAATTTCTTACCAGAAGACCATCATTTAAACCTATTTCTAGTATTTTATTTTCGGTTGAAAAATTACGCAAAATACTTTCTGCATATGAATTAAAATGTGAATTTAAATCAGGTGATGAAGATGATTCATAAATATAATTTAAATATATTTCGGAAGTTGAAATTGGTTGCGTAATTTGAACAGTTTTACAGTTAAGGCACTGTGAAATATCAATCGTAATTCATGGAACATCTTCTGCTAATTTTTTACTCTTTTTAAATGAATCCACGATCGGAATATCCTTTAAGTTGAATAAAATATCACCCAATTCACTACCACACGCGTTGCATACATTCATTTTAGATCCTTTATTGTGTTTCTTTTTTTCTGAATGGCCCAGTAGTTAACTAAATGATCACTATTTTATCTGATTTAATAGGTATTCGATGTGTTACAAATCTATTTATTCGACAATAGTAATTCTGTTTATCCTTTTCCCTTCCCTTTAAAGGTGCAAGCCGCAGTGATTCTCTTATGATTTTATGCTCATTTGGAAAAATGTGTTCACCCGTGCCCTGCATAACAACTAAACATTCGTCTTTGTTTGTGTGATAACTGACAGGTCTATTTGTTTCTTTATTCAGCATTATGAAAATCTCTTGAACTTCTCCCTCATTTCCTCGATGCATGCACATCCTTGACCTGCCTTTGCTACTTGCATCCGATGCTTTTCCTAATAGATATGTTGTTTCTTTATTTACAAAACCGATGTTAGACGTGGTTGAAAATACTGTATTTGTATTTTGATAAATTGAATCTAATGGGTTCTCTTCACCAAATCCCCTTTCAACCGCTTTTTCTTTTACATTCTGATACCAGAATGCCCTCAACATTTTTCCCTAATTCTTTCTCTTCTGGGGCGAAATTAGGCCACTTTAGGCTGTCTTTGTCGTAAGGACGGCTATTTTCTATTTGAGAATACAAGATTTGTCTCTCTTTGCTCTTGTTCCGTGCCCTATATTCATTGGCACTCTTATGTAACAGATTTTACCAGAGTCACATGATCCTAATTCAAACATTTCAATTACTTCTCCATATTCATTTATTATGAAAAGTTCTAAATGACCCTGCATGACTGTTGTTGATTTTGTTTACCCTACATGTTTGCAAGGCTTTATAAACGAATTTCCAACTTAACAAATTAATATATCATGAAGACTTAAATTTATGTTTTTTAATAAAACCATATACAGTTTCTTTTTCTTGGGGATGCTTTATATTTTTTCAATAAATATTTGGTTATTTATAATTTGCTGCTGGAGCAACCTTTGAAGTAAGAAAGCTTGTTCCCACTGCAATTTTCTCAATTCTCATTTTTGTCTCTTCTCTTGAACCGAAAGAGATAAACGAATATTCACATAGATGACCTGCTTGTTCAAAACACCACATCCATTCTTCAGAAGGATAAAATGATTCACAGGTTACCTGCTATTACGGCAGATTTGTTTTCAACCTCGTTGCGATAAGACTCTACACACAGATACTTTATTTTTTTGCTGAGTCTTTCTATCTCATGCAAGGCGGCTTGCGATTCATAGTTGTGAAAGTTTTTAGAAATGTTAATTTAAAAAACACAATCAAAGTAGTTAGAAGGATAGGGCAGGGATGTTGTGTTACCAACTTTTAACCCGTGTCTCAACTCTTCTACACTATTCTTGATTGCATATTCTAGTAGGTCAAAACCCAGACCTCCAAACCTGGTAAAAGTCAACTCAACCCATACAATTGAAAGCCTTTGCCACAACCAATATCCAATAATTTGTGCCTAGTTCGAAGTCCATAGTTTGCAATCATGGCTCGTCCCACGGGTGCCCATCCCCCCTCGTATGTACCGGTAACCACCATAATTGATACGCCGGTCTCCATGTCGATAGTCAAACTCCCATTTTTTGGCCAGTTCGGCTTCCTTTTACTTTTTTTTTAGGATCATTCACTCGAACTAGATAGTCCCATTCAGTGTTCTTATGAAGAACAGAAATAAATCAATTTGAGAAATTAGATATTAATATTCTGCTAGTGTTTTGTGATAACTTTTGATTTGCTGCTATGCAAAATTTCTAACTATTTTAACCTATGGTTCAGTAGATCTATGCGCCAAAAAACGCTTTAGGGAGTCTAGGTTTCTAGACTTCTGGTGTTTTTACTTGACGACTAAACAGCATCAGTAGCTTCGATGTGTTGGTGAAAGTAGTTTTGTGTTTTAATGAACTGGCCTTTCAAGCGTTGTTCCCTATCCTTTTCTCCCGCATGAATTCTGCGAGCCCATTCTGTCATTTGAAATTCGTTGAGCATGATACAACACCATTTGATTCGATAGAGTGGTAGCAGTATTTCAAACATCTTGAAGAGGTTTGCCTCTTTCATGGATTTTCCAAGAAGCTGACAAAACCACCTAGCTTGCTTGGTAGTCACAGGCTGTTGTGGCTGACAAGCAAAATCACAGCAAAGTTTTGCAGGATTATCCCAACCAGCATACTCAAAGTCGAAGAATCCTAACTCACCTTTGTGTTCAATAATATTGTGAAAGCCAAAATCTGATGGTGACAGAACTGGCTCCCTCAAATGAAGGTGATTTTCAGTTTGTACTGCCCGGTTTTCCAATTCTGTTTGCAGTTGTGTCAGTTTTGGTTCTAAGACGGTCCTGATCCAATTCAGCGCTTTATCATGCATCCGCGAATGGGCATCAATTTCAAGTAGCAGTTGTACTCTTTTCTGCACACTTCCCAGGTGTTGTTGAACCGTGAAGCATGCTTCTGACGCTGAAGCAATTTGCTTGGCGTCCTCCGATTGTCGGCACTGGTTCAGTGCTGCGACGAAAGCCACGCACTGTTCTAGGTATTGGTTTGTGATTTTTTCAACTGGTTTGCCTTCAAGCCAGCTATAGAGTCCGAGATTTCGCTCTTCATCAACTGCTACAACTTGGGGAACACGGAGAGAAGTGTACCTATTTAGCAATCTCAGGAAGCCAGCTTCTGCAGCCAACCTATCTCTCGGATCTTGCGGGTGGCGGAAGTATTCCTTGAGTGCCAAGTGTCGCTTCCTTGTGGAGACACGCCAGACTCGGCTGTTCCGACCAGCTTGAATTCTTATAATCTGTGTTGGTTCAATCCCCAGCTGTTTCAGAAAAGAAAGGGTTTTATCTGTCAAACTCTCGTCGTCACTCATTGCAACAAATCTGGAAGCTCTGACCACTTTTGCAAAATGGGCCAAGATGGTTCTGCTGCTTCAGTGGCTACCTTTGGACGAAATAAAATGCCCTTCACAGAAGGTGGCAACATTTCCAAGATTTCTGGGAGATCATCCACAAAATAGGCACATCTAAGTTGTTGAATCCGTTGAATCTTGTCTGCTTTGGTCAGTTCGAAGTAAACATGCTCATCTCGCCAGTGTAGTCCTTTTGCTGAGAAAAATTCCTGTTTTGTCAGCCAGTTGCGGGCTGCTGCGTGGAGATCATAGGCTGGTCCCAAATAGGGAGTACGAGTTTTGTGGCTCACAAGGTAAAACTTAATTCCCGTATCCTGTAACTCCGACAATGCTGTCCACATTCCTTCCCATGCCACTGCCTCCAAGATGCGGTTTCCGTAGACTTCTCCTTGAAGCCGCGTCCACTCTTCCTCCCTCTGCTGCTGACGCAAGTGATCTCGAATCCTATTTTTCTGAGCTGGTAAGGTATCGGGAATCAATCCTTGCTCAAGCGCTAAGTTATGAAACAGCTCATCGTAGCGAATCAAGGTGTTGTCAAAGTCCAGCCCCACCCGCATCAAAGCCACTCTAGCAACTGAGGGACAATCTGGTTGGCGGTCAAGCCCAAAAATTCTCGAGCCT
>MDTB01005495.1_pt1 | contig 12099 bp, 12 predicted proteins | sample 811161 | NCBI WGS metagenome assembly MDTB01 (sample SAMN05326650, study PRJNA326480) | marine metagenome | isolation source: seawater | place: Mediterranean Sea | collected 2009 | reverse complement strand
CGAATTTTATCAATTAATGAACATTATATAAAAAATATAAATGAAAAAGATCTATTTAATCAATTAATTAATTATTGTCAGATATATAAAAATGAAATCAAGAAAGATAAAGTAGATAAAATCAGAAAATCTTTAACGATTCTTAAAAATAAAGCGAAAACTTTGGAAGATATATTCAATAATTGCCAATATATTGTAAATGATGAAGTAAACTTTAATAAAGAGGATTTGGCACTAATAGATAATAAGGCAAAAAAAATAATTTCAGAATTTTATAATAAGTTTAAAGAAATTAATCAGTTAAATAGAGAAAATTTAGAGCCAATAATTCAAGATTTAATAATTTCTAATGAAACAAATTTTAAAGGTGTTGGACAACCATTGAGAATAGCTTTAACGGGATCTAAATTCGGACCTGGTATTTACGATATAATCATATCGCTTGGAAAAGATGATGTGGAAAAAAGGTTAACTAATAAGGTTATTTCTTAAAATTAAAGCTACTTCATTTGATGATGAAGATTTTGATCTAATACCATTTAAAGTTTTATTACACTCTTCTAATTGTTTTTTTGCAATATTGGAATTCTTAAGAATGTACCTAACTGAATTATAAATTTCATTTGCGTTACATTCATTTTGTAATAATTCAGGTATTATTTCTTTATTGTTAATAATATTAATAATATTTGCAAATTTTACATTAACTAAGAATTTAAAAATCATAAAATTTATAAAGCTTAACTTATAAATAATTATTGAAGGAACATTTGAATTGCAAACTTGTAGAGATACAGTACCAGATTTACATACAGCAAAAATAGAATTTGACAGTATTTCTTCCTTCATAATTTCATTTGAAATAACCTCAACATTTTTAATATTCTTATTTTTAACATAATTAGATAAGTGATCTTTGTTTTCATCTGTTGCATGAAAAACAAAACTGTAATCAGTTTCTTTTGAGTTCATCTTATTTATAAATTCAATTAATATTGGTAAGAGAACATTTGTCTCCGATTTTCGGCTACCTGGAAAAATTGATATAATCTTTTTATCTTTTGGTATAAGATAATTAATATCAGTCTTGTTTTGATATGAATGCTCGATTAATGGATGGCCAACAAATGAATTTTTTATACTTTCCTCATCAAAATATTTTTTTTCAAAATCAAATAACAAAAGAACATGATCAATAAATTTTTTCATTTTTTTAACTCTATTTTTTCGCCAAATCCATACTTGTGGAGCAACATAATGAATTGTTTTTATTTTAGGATTTCTTTTTTTTACTAGTTCAGCTACCCTTAGTGTGAAATCAGGACTATCTACACTAAATAAAATATCTGGATTGAACTTTAAGACTTCATCAACTGTTTGATTAATCTTTTTTTTTATTTTAAAAATATTAAGTAATACACTGGTAAAACCTAAATAGGTAATATCTTTCAATTCAAAAATAGACTTTATGCCTATTTTTTTTAAATTAGAGCCACCTACTGATAAATATTCAATATCATTATTATCTTTCTGAAGTTTAGAAATAGCAGTTGAGGCCAATTTATCACCCGATGGTTCTCCTGTTAATACAAATATCTTTTTCATTTTATTGAAATAAAAATTTTGTTTTTATTAGCAAATTTAATACACTTAATTTTGTCTAAAAAAATATTTTTTTTAGATTTTAAAACTATTCCTTTTAATTTATTTTTTTTACAATCTTTAAGGGTTTGTAGTCCTATTGTAGGTAAATCTATTCTTAAATCTTGTTTTTTTTTCGGATATTTTATTAGAATACCTCCAAAATTATTTTTAGATTTAGATAACATTTTTTTCGTTCCTTGGTTATCTTCTTTCGCAATAATCTCATTACCCTTAACTACTAATGCTTGAACATGATCTAAACTATTGGATTTACTAAAATATTTAACACCTCGAGTAATAGATTTATTATCGTAAATAGAAGGTTTTAACTTTGTTAAATTTCCTTTTTTGACTGCTAATTCTGGATTAAAATAAATTGAGCTAATAACTCTTATTTTTTCATTATTTAAAATTTTAATAATTGCTTTAATAATAGCTGCATCACCTAATTTTGCAGCCTTAATAACACTCGGCATATAATAAATACCTTTAAAATCTAATTTTAGGGATGAAAATTTTGGCTTAGCAATTTTTCCTGCAAAAAGTACTTTATTAGATTTTTTTTCCTTAATAAGATTAATAATTTTTCCAAATCTGCCAATGCTAATTCTGTGTGAGTTTTTATCTCTTTTAAATTTACCATCTTTAGAAAAGTCAATTATGAAATATTTATTCTTTTTTTTTTTAATTTTATTAAGTACAATATTTGAAAAGTCTGTATCTCCTAAAAATAATCCTATCATCTTACTTCGAAAAAGGTGTGCATATTGGTCTTTTTTTATCTTTTTCTAAAAATTCAACTACATCTTTAACTAAATTATTTTCTTTAAGTTTCGAATCTAAATTTTTTAAATTTTCTGTTAAATTTTCATTTTTGAATATATTTTTATATGCTTCGCTCAAAGTTAGGATTTCCTTATTAGGTATATTTCTTCTTCTTAAACCAATTAGGTTTAATCCATGTAAAATACTTCTATTTCCATGAACAATTCCATAAGGAATTACATCTCTTACAACACCACACATCCCACCAATCATTGCAAATTTTCCAACTCTCGTAAACTGTTGGACTGCTGAATTACCCCCGATTATGACATTTCTTTCAATATGGGCATGACCTCCTAATGGAACATTATTAGCTAAAATTACGTTATTCTCAACTAAACAATCATGTGCAACATGAGATGAAACCATAAATAGGCAATTATTACCAACTTTTGTAAGACCACCGCCACCAACTGTGCCTGTATTGATTGTAACGTACTCTCTAATTTTATTTCCACTCCCTATTTCAAGTTGTGTTTCTTCGCCACTATATTTTAAATCCTGTGGCTCATTTCCAATTGATGCAAATGAATAAATTTTATTTTTTTTACCAATTTTTGTTTTACCTAAAATATAAACGTGAGATTGTATAATTACATCATCATCTATTTCAACATTTGGTCCTATTACACAGTAAGGTCCAATTTCCACATTTGAGGAAATTTTTGCTTTTGGATCTATTATTGCAGTTTTGTGAATCATTACTTATTTTCTCTTAAGAATTCTCTTAAATTTTTAGCTGGATAACCCATCACTCTAGAGTTATCGGGAATATCCTTTATTACACCGCTTCCTCCAGCTATATCTACGTTATCACCAATTTTTAAATGACCTGATATTCCAGCTTGGCCTCCAATTCTAACATTATTACCAATCATTGAACTTCCAGCAATACCTACTTGACCTGCAATAATTGTATTTTCTCCAATTTTAACATTGTGAGCTATATGAATTTGATTATCTAAAAAAGTGTTTCTTCCTATTTCTGTGTTAGACATTGAGCCTCGATCTATAGTAGCACCACAACCTATCTCACAATTTTCATTTATTATAACTATACCAATGTGAGGGTATCTTAAATTTTTATTTTTGTTTGGAAAAAAACCAAATCCTTTTTTTCCAATTATACAATTATCTAAAATGCTTACATTATCTTTTAAAATTGTATTTCTTAGGATAGTATTTGAACCAATCTTGCAATGATTTCCAATAATAACATTTTTCTCTATGATGGTATTATGACCAATTAAACAGTTTCTTCCTATCTTTACATTTTTACCAATTAAAACATTTTTGCCGTGTTTCACATTTGTGTTTAAATCAGCTTTTTCAATATTTAGAACACTTAGATCAAATTCATCCTCTGTAGAATTTGGATAAAATTTTTCTGTAATTATGGAAGTTGCAATTAGAACATTATCAACAATAATTGGTTTACATGATTCGGGCAAATAATTTTTGAGTGAACTTGTAGTTAAACAAAATAAAGCTTTTGTCTGTTTAGCAATTTCTTGATATTTTTTTGAGTGAAAAAAAGTTATACTTTTATTATCAGCTGTAGGTAAATCTTTTATATTATTTATATATAAATCTCCATTTTCAATAATTTTAATATCAAGTATTTTTGCAATTTCTTTTAATTTTAAGGGTTTAGGGATATTAAAAAACGGGTTTAACATGATTGCTTTTATCAAAGCAAAATGTCATTTGTTATCAAAAATTATTGCTAATTATTTCTTATCAACAATTGTTGCAGACCAAATAGCATCAGCCATTTTTTTTTCATTTACAAAAGCGTCACCTTTGTATTTCCAAACACGACCATGTGATCTAATTGCTTCTATCTTTAAAATCAATTTACAATCAGGTATTACAGGATTTCTAAAGCGTGCTTTTTCGATTCCCATTAAAAAAACTAACTTATTTTCATAAGTAGACTTGTCTAAACCATGTGCTGTTAATGCAGCTGCTGATTGGCCAAATGCTTCAACAATTAAAACACCAGGCATAACTGGTTGTCCAGGAAAATGGCCATTTACAAAAAAACTATCTTTTTTTACATTCACAACGGCAGTTGCTGATGTTAACTTCTTTATATCATAGAGCTCGTCAACCAATAACATTGGATCTCGATGAGGAAGTAAATCTTCAATTTGTTTTCGTCCTAGTTTGTCCATCTTATTTAATTTCTTTATTAATTATTTCTAATATATCTTTTGTTATATCTTTTTCTGTTTTTGCTATAAAAATATTTTTTTTATCAATTACTATATCAATTGAATTTTTATCCATGTAATCTTTAACAATTGGATTTATTAATTTTAAAAATTCATTTAATTCATTTTTTTTCTTTTTATTTAAATCATTAATAGTTTTAATTTTTTTTTTTTCAAATAATTTAATTTCTTCTCTTAATTTTGAAACTTTATCCTTTAGTTCTTCCTTTGAGAGAAGATTTTTTGTTTTGGCTAATTCATCGTTTTTTTGCTTTAATTTTTGACTAGTTAATTTTAATTTTTTTGTTTCGTTATTTTTAATCGTTTCAATTTTTTTTATGATAGATATTGCAGGTTTAGATTTATTTATAATAAAATTAATATCTAAGTATACAATCTTATCGTTACCAAATACGTTTTGTATATTTAACAAGAAAAAAATATTAAAAAAAAATATTAATCTTTTAAACATTAAAATGTTGTTCCTAAATTAAACTTGAAAGTTTCTGTTTGGTCACTTCCGACTTTTGAAATTGGGTGGGCTAATGAAATACTTAAAGGTCCGATAGGAGTAAACCAATCTAGACCCAATCCTACAGAGGATCTAATTTCATTTGTATCATCTAAACTACTATCATAATCAACACCCCAAATGTTTGCGATATCCATAAACATCAATACATCTAAATTTTGCGAGTTTGGTAAAATTTGAGGTAGAGTTGATGACAAGTTTAAAGTTGTTGCATAATTTCCTCCTATAAAGTCATTCCCGTCTTTTGGTCCAACTTTTCCTGCCTGGAATCCTCTGAGTTTCCTTGATGGTATAAATATTCTTTCTGATAATTTTACATCATCATTAGATAAAGAATTAGCTGTTCTCACAAAAAAAGATACTTTAGATATATTATCTTCAAACAATTCATTAAAATATGTATATGTATATGAATTTGTTAAAGTATTATTATCACTGACTATAGGCAAATTCACATTATAAGAGCTTCGAAAACCATCTGTTGTCTTATACTTTTGGTTTCGTTTATCATAATCAAAATCTAAATTAACAAAAGAATCCCAATAATTTCCTTCTTGGGCTTTTTGTCTTGTCGAAGCAGTACTGTTTGTCTCAATTTTTTCATAAAATGACTCTTGCCCAATACCAAAAAATAAATCATCCTGGTACTCAAATTTAGTTCCAAAAGCGAACCCAGTTTTATTTGTTTTATAACCTGAATCTTTAAGTTTATCTGTCTCTAAAGCTTGTATATTAGTATAAATGGATTTATCTGAGTTTTTAAAATTTGGGTTTGTGACAGAAAACTGACCTTTGATTGACTCCTCTGATACTGTAAGTTCACTTTTTAAACCTATTCCTCTTCCAAGATAATTATTTTCTTTAACAGCAAAACTTATGGTAGATCCATCAGTTCCAACCCCTGCGCCTGCCATTATTTCACCAGTCGCTTTTTCTTCAATTATAATATCAATTGTCTTAGTCTTATCATTTTCATTATTTGAAGTTTTAATATCAACATTTTTAAATATGTTTAAACTTTTAACATTGTTAATTGATTTAGTTGATAAAATAGAATTATATTCATCTCCCTCATCAATCAAAAGTTGGTTTCTAATAACGTTTTCAAGAGTTATATTGTTTCCAAGTATATTAATCCTATCTACAGTATATTTTTCCCCCTCTACTATTTTAAAAGTAAGATTAATTTTATCATCTTGAATATTTTCATCTACAGTAGATTCTATAGTTTTAAATTCTTCATCAAGAACTATTTCATCAATTTCATCTAAGATATTTTCAATCACAAATAAAGAGTAAGGTTCACCTTTTAAAGCACCAAATAAACTTATTAAATCTGAAAAATTATTTTTGTCAAAATCAACAGGTAAATTTAATGCAACTTTATCAAAAAAGTATTTTTGACCAGCATTTATATTATAAACTAATTCGAACTCATTATCATTTACGATCTTAGCAAATGAAGTATTAATCTTAATATTAAAATAACCTTTATTTAAATAAAACTTTTTTAACAACTTTGCATCAAGATTTAATAAGTTTTGATTCAAATATTTTTTTCCTGATATAAATTTCCAAAATTTAGATTCTTCACTTAAAATAATGCTTCTTAATTTTCTATCTTTATAAATTTTATCTCCTATAAATGATATTTTTCTGATTTTTGCTTTTTCACCCATTTCAATATCGTAATTGAGATTGACTTTATTATCTTTTAACTCTTCGACTGATATTGTAACTTTGGAAAAAAAATAACCCATTAATTTTAGCTCATCCAAAATACGATTCTTGTCTTCTAAAATTAGTAATTCATTGTAAGATTTTCTGGCTTTTACAACCAAAATTTTCTTCAATTTTTCTATTATTCTTTTTGCTTTAGGTCCAGAAATTTCTACATTTTCAACTAAAGGACTTTCCTCTACACTTATAGATAAAATATTTTTATTAAATGAAACTTTTACATCATTAAAAAAATTGGAATTAAAAATATTTTTAAGCACTTCATTTAAATCATTATCATTAATATCATCTCCTATAGTAATATTAGAAAACATTTTAATTGTTTCATTTGGTATTCTCTCATTACCTGTAATTTCAATTTTTTTAACAATTTCAGCTTTAGAAACAGAAATGAACGTTAAAAAGATAAAAGTTATTATGATATTAATTTTATAAATTAAATTTAGCATATTAGTTAATTATTAAAGATTTCACTTTCGATACAACTAGCTTATTAAGCTTAATTATATCTTTTGCATTTTTTGCTTTAATCATTTTAAACTTTTTAAATTCTTTTAGCTCAAGAATATTATGCATTTTTTTGAAAATATCAGTAAATTTAATTTCATTCTTTAAAAATAAACCAACCAATTCATCGTTTATGGATACCAAAATTGTTTCATATAACGATGATTTTTCAGGCATCTTGTTCAAAATCTTTACCACAGGAAATCTCTGATTGTTAATTTTACGAAAATCTAAATTATTTAAAGTCTCAATGTCTAAAGATTTTGATTTAATAGAATTACTGTTTGAATATAAAGAATTAAATATTGGTATTCGCATATTAGTATCGTGAACGATTATTTTTGTTAAACCATTATTTAATTTTATTATCGCATGAACATATGATTTAGGATGAATAAGAATTGATAATTTTTTATAAGAAATATTGAAAATTTTTTTTGCCTCAATAATTTCAAAAACCTTATTCATCATAGTGGCAGAGTCTATTGAAATTTTTTTTCCCATTTGCCAATTAGGATGTTTTATTGCTTGTTTTGATTTCACATATTTTAATCTACTTAAGGAAATATTCAAAAAAGGACCACCTGATGCTGTCAAATATATTTTGTCTATAAGTGACTTATCAATATTCCTTAAAGCATACCAAATTGAAAAATGTTCAGAGTCTACTGGTATAAAATTAGTTTTATTTTTTAATAATTCTTTTTGGATCAGATCCCATCCACAAATAATAGACTCTTTATTTGCAATGGCAATTTTTTTTGTATATTTTATAATTTCAATAGTTGGTTTTAATCCTTGAATACCTGAAATGGAACTCATTACATAATCAATTTTTTTTTTGAAAATTTTATTTAAACTTTCATAGTGACTATAAATTTTTATTTTTTTAGAATATTTATCTTTTTTAATTTTTTTTATACCTTCTTGGTCATTTAAAATTAAGTTTTTAACTTTAAAAAATTTTGCCTGATTTAAGATTTCTTTATGATTCCCATCTGCCGACAATAAAATTATTTCAAAATTTTTTTTATCTTTTTTAATTATTTCAATGAGTGTTTTACCTATTGAACCTGTAGAACCTAAAATTGCAATTTTTTTTTTCATATTGAAAATATTAAAAACTCCCATAAAATTATCCCAAATGGCAATGCAAATAAAACTCCATCAATTCTGTCAAGAATTCCTCCATGTCCAGGTAATAAATCTCCTGTATCTTTTACGTTTGCCTTGCGTTTTAAATACGAAAAAAATAAATCACCTAATTGACATATCAATGAAATAAAAATTGTAAGAATTATCAAATTTAAAAGATTAAATTTTTCTAATGATAAGTAAAAAAAATGGGTGCTAAAAATAATGGAAAAATAAATGATCCTATAGAACCACTTATAGTTTTATTAGGACTGATAGAAGTTAATTTTTTTCCTTTTAAAGTTTTACCAATAATATAACCACCAATATCTGAAAAAATACAAATCAACAATAAGTAAACCATATTTGATTTAAGATTAGGTGTTGCTTGCTGCAAGCTAGAAAAAATAACTGTTGAAAAATAAATTAAATAAATAAAAAATATTGCACTTATAATTGACTTTAAAATTTTACTTTTTTTCTTATTTAGAGTGAATATTTTATAAACCAGTCCATTAAATTCTATCCAAGAAAAAACAGATAATAATATAAGTAAAATTATCAAAACAAAATTATTGAAAAATGATATCACCAATAAAAATAGCAAAAAAAAAGATGTCAAAATTCTTTTTTTTAATTCAATAGTCATTAAATATTTCCAAAGTTTCTTTTGATGTTTTTAAATTTTTTAATTATTTGATTGTAATCATTTTCATTAAAATCTGGCCATAGCTTTTTTTCAAAAAAAATTTCAGAATATGCCAATTGCCATAATAAGAAATTGCTCAATCTATTAGTATTACCAGTTCTAATCAATAAGTCAGGATCTGGGATATCTTTAGTTTCTAAATACTTAATTAAATTTTTTTCATTTACTTTAACTTTTTTTTTTTTAATTTTTTTAAATGCATTAATCAGTTCAGATTTTGAACCATAGTTTAATGCAAGATTAATCTGCATTTTAGTATTTTTGGATGTTTTTTTTTCAGAGTAATTTAAAAGTTTATTTAACTTAAGTGAGAACTTTTTAATACCTAAAATTTTAAACTTAATCTTTTGCTTATGAAGTTCATCAATTTTCATTACTAGAAAATTTTCCAACAAATTGAATAAATAATTTACTTCTTTCTTTGGTCTTTTCCAATTTTCAGTTGAAAATGCATATAATGTGAGAAATTTTATTTTATTTTTTAAAGACTCTTTAATAATTTTTTCGACCGTTTTTATGCCTTCTTTATGTCCAGCATTTCTAGAGTTTTTATATTTTAATCCCCATCTTCCATTACCATCCATGATAATGGCTACATGATTAAGAGGATTCATATTTTCATAATTTCTTTTTCTTTTGAAGACACTTTTTCATCAACAATTTTAATATGATTATCAGTGATAGTTTGCACATTTTTTTCAAAAGATTTTTCTTGATCTTCTCCGATTTCCTTGGACTTTAAGAGTTTTTTTAATTCTTCATTAGCATCCCTTCTAATATTTCTTATTGAAATTTTACATTTTTCTCCCATAGATTTAATCAATTTTTTAATTTCAACTCTTCTTTCCTCATTTAACTCTGGAATTGGCAATCTTATCAATTGGCCGTCAATTTGGGGATTTAGACCAAGTTCAGATTTTTGAATTGCAGCATCGATGAGTGAAACATTGTTTTCGTCCCAAACCTGAATATTTAGCATTCTTGGTTCTGGTGTAGTTATACTTCCAATTTGATTAATCGGCATTTGTTGACCATAAACATCAACCTTAACAAGATCTAACATTGCTGCGTTTGCTCTCCCTGTTCTTAATGATGATAGCTCTTTTGAGAATACATCAATAGCTTTGGCCATCTTAAGGCTATGAGATTTTTCATCAAACATTTATTCACCTATTTTTATTCTGCTAAACTCCTTGATCTTTAGATCATTAATAGCAAGTTCATTCAAAATATCTTGAACTTTTTTTTTTGGTTCCATAACCCAAGCCTGTGTTAAAAGGGCGTTTTCTTCTTTAAACTTATTCATTTTTCCTAAACTTATCTTTTTAGCGATATCATCTGATTTACCTGAATTTTTTAGCTCTTCAGTAACTAGTTCCTGCTCCTTATCAATAATTGATTTATCAATTAGATTGGACTCTAAGGCTAAAGGATTTGAGGCTGCTATATGCATCGACAATTGTTTTCCAAAAGTATTTATTATTTCTGAATTTTCTTTAGTCTCTAAAGAAACGACTACTGCAAGTTTTGCTAAATTATCTTTTACAACAGTGTGTAAGTAATGAAAATTTGTTGAAGCAGAATTTGTAATTGTTTTAGTTTGGCCAATAGTTATTTTTTCTCCAATTTTCGCTATTAGTGCTACTAAATTATCTTCAACACTATTTCCATTTTTCATTTTAGATTTTTTTAATTCATCTAAATTAGAATTTTTTTCATTATTTATTTCACTCAATTCTTTTACAAATGAGATAAAATCATCGTTTTTAGCAACAAAATCAGTTTCACAATTTACTTCTATGATAGATGTTTTTTTTTGATTACCGCTTACAGCAACTACACCTTCCTTGGCATCCCTAGACATTTTTTTTGAAGCTTTAGAAATTCCTTTTACTCTTAAAATTTCAACAGCTTTTTCTAAATTACCCATAGACTCTTTTATTGCTTGATTACAATCCTTAAACCCTGCTCCAGTTACTTCTCTAAGCTTCTTAACTTTCTCTATGTCACTCATCTTAATTTAATTTTTCCTGTTTTTTTTTAGAAAATTTTTCATCTAGTTTTTCTCTATCTTGATCTGCAATTGTTTTATCTTTTTTGTTAATTGCAGTTTTTTTTTCAATAGATTTTGGAACTTCAGGTGCAAGTGATGGTAACGCTTTTTTGGCAGCCTCAATGGTTTCTTTTATTAGGTTGCAATAAAGATCAATTGATCTTCTTGCATCATCATTGCCAGGTATTGGAAAATCAATTCCATCTGGATTCGAATTACTATCCAAAATAGCCACTATTGGTATTCCAAGTTTAACTGACTCTTGAATTGCTAAGGACTCATAGTTTGTGTCAATAATAAACACCAGATCTGGGACTTTTTTCATATCAGCAATACCACCAAGGGATCTTTGAAGTTTATCTTTTTTAACACTCATTTTTAAAAGCTCTTTTTTTGTAAAACCTCTGTTTTCAGCTACTAAATCTATTTCAAGTTTTTTTAATTTTTTAATAGAATTAGAGATTGTGCCCCAGTTTGTAAGCATACCTCCTAACCAACGGTAATTTACAAAAAATTGATCAGTATCTTTAGCTACTTCTGCAATAGCTTCAGATGCTTGTTTTTTAGTTGAAACAAACAGAATTTTTCCATTATTTGAGATTGTGTTATAAACCTTCTCAAGTGCAATTTTAGTTAATTCCAAGGTTTGAGTTAGATCGATTATGTGAATTGAGTCTCTTTTTCCAAAAATATATTTTTTCATCTTTGGATTCCATCTTAAAGTCTTATGACCTAAATG
>MDTB01176602.1_pt1 | contig 12100 bp, 10 predicted proteins | sample 811161 | NCBI WGS metagenome assembly MDTB01 (sample SAMN05326650, study PRJNA326480) | marine metagenome | isolation source: seawater | place: Mediterranean Sea | collected 2009 | reverse complement strand
TAAAACTAAGTAAGATACTCTCGATAAATTCAAACTTTGTCTTTTTAAATGATCATTTATTCTACCAGGAGTACCAACTATGATTCGTGCTCTTTTCTTTAATTTTTTTAGTTGTTTTTGCATACCTTCACCACCAATAAGAAGTGCATTTCCTATTCCAATTTCTCTTACATTTAATTTTAAAACTGTTTGCATTACTTGACTTGCAAGTTCTCTGGTAGGACAGATAATTAATGCCATAGCATTTTTATCTAATATAAGCTTATTTATCATAGGTATAGTAAAGGCTAAGGTTTTTCCAGTACCAGTTTGTGCTGTGCCTAATATATCTTTACCCATTAAACTAATTGGAATTGATTTACTTTGAATAGGAGTGGGGATTTTAAAATCAGCAAATTTAATAGAATTTTTAAGCTTATTTTCAATTGGTAATTCGTTGAAGTCCATTATTTCGATATTATTGTTAATTTAGCTGGATGCTTATATCTTTTTAGGGCAAATACAATGAATGTTTTAAAGTCAAAAATGGTATTAAATAGCCTATTGTTTAAGTTTTTGAATTAATTTAAAATAAAGAATGTTTGATTTTATTTTACCATTTATTGTATTGATTTTGGTAGTGGTATTTATCCATGAATATGGTCATTATTATTTTGCAAAAAGGTATGGGGTAGGAGTAACAGACTTTTCTATTGGTTTTGGCAAAGAAATCTTTGGATGGAATGATAAATCGGGCACTAGATGGAAAATTTGCTGGATTCCATTGGGTGGATATGTCAAATTTTTTGGTGATAGAAATGTGTTTTCACAAGCTGACCAAGAAAAATTGATTAAAAAATATAACACAGAAGACAGAAAAAAACTATTTGTATTAAAACCACTGTACCAAAGAGCATTAATTGTCTTTGGAGGTCCTTTAGCTAATTTTTTATTAGCCTTAGTTATATTTTTTTCTATTTATACTTTTGTTGGCAAAGATTTCACACCCGCTGTAATTAATGAAGTGCAAAAAGACAGTCCAGCGATGATTGGTGGGCTTAAACAGAGTGATATTATTTTAGAAATAGATGGAAATGAAGTTAAAAGCATTATGGATGTTTCCAAATATATTATGATGTCCACTAATGATATTATTGATTTTAAAGTAAAACGTTCTTACGAAGAATTAATATTAAATATTAAACCTAATATAGTTTTAAGTGAAGATAACCTTGGAAATAAGATAAATAAAAGAATGGTAGGTATCAAATTAGGTGCCTACAACAATGAGATTAATCATGTCAAATTAGGTCCCGCTCAGGCAATTTATCATTCTGCAAATGAGGTTTATTACGTTAGTGTTTCTTCCTTAAAATACATAGGAGCTATGATATTTGGAAAAGCAGATACTTCACAATTAGGTGGTCCAATTAGAATTGCCAAGATATCAGGTCAAGTAGCTGAATTTGGTATTTTGGCTTTTATTAGTATGATGGCTTATATTTCAATTAGCCTTGGATTAATCAATTTGTTTCCAATACCAATGTTAGATGGTGGTCATTTAATGTTTTATACATTTGAAAAATTTTTGGGCAGACCTTTATCTCAAAAAACCCAAGAAGGTTTTTTTCGAATCGGTATGATTGTATTGTTATCATTAATGTTTTTTACAACTTTTAATGATCTAAAAGACTTAGGTTTATTTAAATAAAATTATTTTTTAATCTTCAAAAAAGCTAATGAAATCAGTATTAATTTAAGATTATACAACATATTGTGCATAACTTTTTGTCAACTACTAAAAAAAGTCTTGATTTATCAACACTTTTATTAAAAATAGCCATAACCAATTAAACCGGAGCTAAAATGAATAAAAAACAACTAATAGTCAAGCTTTCAGGGGCTTTAAATCTAAGTAAAGCAGACGCTGAGAGAACTTTTGACACAATTACAAACACCATTTTGGACGCTCTAAAAGGAGATGATTCAGTGAAAATTGCTGGATTTGGAACTTATAAAGTAGCCAAAAGAAAAGCTAGAGTTGGAAGAAATCCTAGAACAGGTGAGCAAATACAAATTGCTGCATCACAAAAAGTAAAATTTTTGCCAGCAAAAGCTTTAAAAGAAGTATTCAATAAATAATTTAAGTATAACAGCCTTGATGTTTAAAAAAAGCATTGAGGCTGTTTCTATATGCAAATAGTGCATACCCAATTTTCATAATCAGCGTTAGATATTAAAAATATAAGAAAATATAGTTCTCTTTTAACAGGGAGGTCTTATGACTAAATTAATAAGTAAACTAAGCTTGCCATTTCTAAGTTTAATGTTTTTATTAAACATGAGTAGTGCAGGTATGGCGGAGACAACAGTTTCTGCTGAAGTAGGTTTTATATTTAACACCTTGCTATTTCTAATTTGTGGTTTCCTAGTCTTCTTTATGGCTTGTGGATTTGCAATGTTAGAATCAGGAATGGTTACATCTAAAAGTGTATCTGTTATCTGCGCAAAAAATATAGGTTTAGTATCAATAGCTGGAATAATGTTCTGGATGTTTGGTTACAATCTTGCTTATGGGATACCAGAAGGAGGATATATAGGTAAATTTATTCCATGGTCAGACGCAAGTAAAATTGATACCGGTTATGCTGATGGTTCAGATTGGTATTTTCAAATGGTTTTCTGTGCAACGACAGTTTCAATTGTTTCAGGAACTCTAGCTGAAAGAATTAAATTATGGCCATTTTTCTTATTTGCTGCAATCTTATCAGGAATTTTATATCCAATCGTAATGGGTTGGCAATGGGGTGGTGGCTGGTTAGCTGCTGCTGGATTTTCTGATTTTGCAGGTTCAACTTTGGTTCACTCAACTGGTGGAGCAGCAGCTCTGGCAGGTGCTATAATTTTAGGACCTAGACTTGGTAGATTTTCAAAGTCTGGAACACCTGCACCTTTAAAGCCTTTTGCAGCTTCTTCTATTCCACTTGTAACTATAGGGGTATTCGTTCTATGGTTAGGTTGGTTTGGATTTAACGGTGGTTCACAATTAGCTATCGGTAGTGCAACTGACGCTATAGCAGTATCAAAAATCTTTCTAAATACTTTCTTAGCAGGTGCTGGTGGTGTAATGGCTGCAGCAACTGTAACAAGATTGAATTTTGGTAAAACAGATGTAGTTCAAATGCTTAATGGATGTATTGGTGGATTAGTTGCTATCACAGCTGAACCATTGATGCCTTCTCCACTAGCTTCAATCTTAATCGGTGCTGTTGGTGGTGTAATCGTAGTTTATGGTACTAAACTTTTATTCTCATTAAAGATTGATGATGTAGTAGGAGCAATTCCAGCTCACTTGTTTGCTGGTATTTGGGGTACTTTAGCTGTGCCGATTACTAACACAGGCGCAAATTTTGGAACACAATTATTAGGCGTAATTTCAATTAACGTTTTTGTTTTTGTGGTAGCTTTAATAGTTTGGAGCATCATGAAAGCAACTATTGGTATTAGACTAAGTAAAGAGGCTGAAACCAAAGGAACTGACGTTACTGAAACAGGTGTAATTGCATACGCAATACGTGACTAGTTGTTAACAACAATGGGATCCTTCGCTCTCTGTGTATCTCCGCGATTACTCATCGAAGGGTCCCTTTAAAATTCTCTCTAAGTTAGTTAAACTATAAAAAGCCCCTCCCTCAGGGGCTTTTTTTTGTTAGCTGTCTTCCCATAATTTTTTATAATTCATCAATGGAGATAAACCGTAAACAGAATTAATATTTGTGAAATGAACCGCTAAAGAGGGGATCGGACTTATACATAGTTCTTTTTTATAAATCTCATGAAATGGTTTTTCAAAAGGATAATGCTCAGTTTTACAAACACTAATAAATTTATCCCAATATTGATTAATTAATTTTTGACTTGTTAAAAAAGTACATAAAGTTTCCTCAACACTTCTCCAATGATATTTGTTACCTATGAAAATATTTGATTTTTGTAAATTATTATAAAGATAAGGATAATCAGCCGGACACAAAATCATTTCCTTATTCAATTGAGTTGAAATTTTTTCATATGTAAAAATCATTTCTTCGATTGCATCTATTTTATGTAAATAATCATCTTCAACAAAATATATTAAATCTTCACAATTTTTCGCAATATCGAGTGACTGGTGAATATTTGACATATTAGAAATTTGATTTTCTGTAACTTTTTTACCTTCTTCGTTAATTTTATTAATACCTTTTCTATAAAAATCTATATCTAAGCTAAGTATTTTACTTTGAAAAGATTGCTTTTTCAAAATCTCATCAAATTTTTCAATAACTTTTTTTTCTGAGTTATGATCTATGATTGTTAATTTTAATTTAATTTTTTTAAACAATTCCTTATTTTTATTAATTGAATTAATTATAGATCTCAGAGTTTTAAAAGAATATTCACTTTTTTCTTTTTCAAAGACCCGTTCTTTTGATTGGGTTAACATATTAACTGAGCCACATGTTCTTAAAATTATATCAAGTGATTTAACAGGTCTACTAATAGTAGTACGACCCATAGGTATCACTAAAGACTCTTTCCCGATTTTTGAAAGACTTTCTCCAGCATCTCTATTAGAAATGGGCAAGTAAAAATTTGCTTGATCAATAATTTCGAAACCAAGAAATCTCGAAACTTTGATGAATATTTTTTTAAAAAAGCTTGATTTATTAGTTTTAATTTTAATCTTCATAAGTTATAAATTATTATCATGACAATACTATCATCGAAAACTTTAGTTGATAATGCTTTAAAAGAAATAAAAACTATCTCACCAGATGAAGCTTATGACTTATCAAGTAATAATGGGTGTAATTTAATCGATATTAGGGATATCAGAGAACTTGAAAAGGAAGGCAGGGTAGAAAATTCTAATCATATACCAAGGGGAATGTTAGAGTTTTGGATGGACCCTCAAAGTCCTTATTTTAAAAATGGAAAACTCGATTTAGATAAAGAAATGGTTTTATTTTGTGCTGGTGGATTACGTTCAGCTTTAGCCGCAAAATCTTTGAAAGATATGGGATTTAAAAAAGTTTCTCACATAGATGGAGGTTTTGGAGCAATCAAGCAAAGTAAATTTAAGATTGTCTGATAAGCAAAAGTCAATGAAACTAAGTATTATCATTCCGTGCTATAATGAAGAAAACACAATTAAAGAAATAATCAATAGAATAAATGAAAAAGTAAATATTGAAAAAGAAATTATAGTTGTTGATGATTTCTCTTCGGACAAAACAAGAGATTTTTTACAAAACGAGCTAAAAGATAAAGTTGATAATTTGATTTTAAATGATCAAAATTATGGAAAAGGTTATTCAATAAAACAAGGTCTCAAAGTTATCACTGGTGAAATCGTAATAATTCAGGATGCAGATTTGGAATATGATCCAGTAGATTATAGTCGTTTGATAAAACCGATAACATCTAATGTAGCTGATGTGGTTTATGGTTCAAGATTTGTTGGTTCTGAAGAGAGAAGAATTCTATATTTCTGGCACATGGTTGGAAATAAATTTTTAACAATTTTATCAAACATGTTTACTAATCTCAATTTAACTGACATGGAGGTAGGATATAAAGCATTTAAAGCAAGTATAATTAAAGATATTAACTTAGAAGAAAATAGATTTGGTTTTGAGCCAGAGATCACAGCTAAAATTTCAAAAAAAAATTTAAGAATATTTGAAGTTGGAATAAATTATTATGGTAGAAAATACAGTGAGGGAAAAAAAATTACTTGGAAAGACGGTTTCAGTGCTATTAAGTGTATTTTTTACTACAATCTCTTTAGATAACTTTGTTTATATATTTTTAAAATAATCATTATAATAATAAAAAATATGAAAATATAAAAATTATAAATTTTTAATATTAAATATTTATCTTGTTGGTTACTATTTGGAGAAGGAATTCTTTTCCAATTTTTAATTTCATAAACATACACATTAACTATTTTATTTTCAAAATCATTTATATATTCGTCTAAAATAGACTTAAAAAAATCACTTTCATTTAATTTGTACCTAACAAATGAAGTATTATAAAAATTAAACTCACCTAAAAAAATTAAATTATCATTTTTAATTTTATTCCTAGATCTTATAATTCTTACATTATTACTTATAAAAAATTCTAAAAGATCTTTATTTTTAAGAAATTCACCGTGCGTAAAAAAAATTCTATTATTCCAATATTTAAACTTATTAATTTCTTTACAAGTCTCATTTCCTTCTTTTATTTTTTGAATTTTTTTGGCAAAATTAATTGGATAAAATACTGAATTACCATCCAATGTTTTATGACCTTTAATTAGAACTTGACTAGAATTAAACAAAGTTTCGAAACAATGATGGTTTAAACTTACAATTCTATAATTTTCTTTTGGCTCGGGATAATTAAAATTATCAACATAAAGAAAGCCAGTTTTATAACCTTCATTTAAAATAGACGTAAATTTAAAAAGGAAAATAATAATGCCCAATGTAAAAAGTTTAATAAAATTTTTTAAATTGTAAAAAAGAATTAAATATAAAAATAAAACTATTGGTATCATAAGATTATAAGATGACCTAAAAATTATTGAATTTGTCAAAATTACAAAAAATAAAAAAACATAACTTAATAAGAATAAAAAGTTTTTATGATTTCTTAAACTTTTTAAAGAGTTTTTATTAATATAAAATTTTTTTAAATTAAAAATCATTAGAAAAGTTAATAATAATGGTGATGAATAACCAATTCTAGAAATAATAAAGTTTCCTTGAACGAACAAAAGATTAATTATTTCAGGTATAAGAATAATTAAAGTAGATACTATAATATTTAGAGTCTTGTTTTTTGATATTGAATAAATAATTATTACAAATAAAATATATAAAGGATTTATTAAATTAAATTTAAAAGGATCTTTATTAAATCTTTCCTCAAATAAATATCTATTAGAAAGCTGATAATTTTCAAACAAAGTTATAATTAGACTAGAGTGATATAGAAAATATGAAATCCATATTAAAAAATACCAAATAAACAATTTTTTAAAAATTATTTTATCTTTAAAAAAAAATACGAAAATAAAAAGTAAATGAAAAAAAGGTGCTATTGGCACATTGTAAGGTGGGTAGGAAAAGCTACAATAAATTACTAAAAAAATTAATCCTAAGTAAAAATTTTTATTTTTTTCAGTTAATAAAAAATTGGTTAAAATCAAAAAACCAAATAAAGTATATTGATTTACAATGTAATTTTCATTTACACTTATTAACAGTAAAAATATAAGCAATGTTAACAAGCTAGATAAATTTGGATTAATCTTAAAATATCTTTTTAAAATAAAAAAAAAACCAAAATAAGTTAATAAATCAGTGAGAAAAATAAATATTTGTGCAGCTGAATGAGGTGTAAAAAATAAATTTAAAAATACCATAATGTGGTTAATAGGAATACTTCCGTGAGTAGTGTTCCAACCATTAAATGACGAATAATCTATTCCAGGAATTCTTAATTGTTTGAAATCAGTCGCAAGTCTCTGAGATTTATCTAAATACCAATCACTAAAATCTAAGTTAAATAGTGGCGCATTTTCACCATTTGACAATAAATATATTAAAATTAATAAATTAACTCCAAAAAATGTTGAGTTAAAATTAATTTGGAATAATTTTCTCATACAATAATATATACTCTTTAATTTTAAAATTGTAAAAATCAACAGTCATATGATTAAAATTCTTGTTTTAGATGTTTATCCTCAAGTGGATTATAGAATTTCTAAAGATCAAAATGGAGGGTACGGAACAGCAAATGATTATGGTGATAGTTTTTTAAGTAAAATTTTAAAATTAATTGTAAAGGGTTCAGTAGATTTTCCACCATTATATAGTGTTCAAGTTTGTGGTGAATTATTAAGTATGGGATACGACATTCAATACAAAAGAGAAGAAAATGATTATTCTTCTTATGATCTTATAATCATGCCTTCATCAATAGTTTGTCATGAGACAGAGATAAAAAAAGTTAAAGAAATTGTAAGATTAAATAAAAAGATTATTATTATTGGTCCCTTTGCTACTTCAAATCCCAATACATATCTAGATGCTGGAGCATCAGTCTTGAAAGGTGAACCAGAAATGTTTTTTCATAATTTGGATATTAATAAAGATTTTTTAAATTCAATTCCTAAAATAATTGAAAATAATAAAACCTATGATTTAGATGAATTGAGTTATCCTGGATGGGAGGTAATATTTAAAAATTATATTCCTAAAATGAAGTTTTTAGGAAAAGGGCCTGCTGTAAATATTTATGCCTCAAAAGGCTGCCCTTATCAATGTTTTTATTATTGTGTTTATCCCCTTCAACAAGGGAGAAAGTTACGAACGAAATCTCCTCAAAAAGTAATTAATGAAATGTTATATTTTTATGAAAAATTAAATGTAAAAAATTTTATTTTTAGAGATCCTGTATTTTCATTAAATAGACCACACACCGTAGAACTTTGTGAAAAGCTTATTGCTTTAAAAATAAAATTTAATATTTGTGTGGAAACACATTTGAAAAATATTGATGATAGTTTAGCTGAATTATTATTTAAAGCTGGTGTAAAACTTATCTATGTTGGTATTGAAACAGCAGATGAAGAAGTAAAAAAAAATGTCAATAGATCTTCAGAAAAAAATGATATCCAAATTGATAAAGTAAATTTTTTACAAAAAATAGGTATTGATATTAAAGCTATGTATATTGTTGGATTACCTAGCGATACTGAGGAAACTTACCAAAAAACTCTAAATTTTTCTAAAAAGATTTCATCCACTTATGCACAGTTTAGTGTATTTACTCCATATCCTGGAACTCCTGCTTTTGAAAACTACAAGGACAAAATCATTACTTCAAAATTTGAGGATTTTAATCAATGGAAACTGGTTTTTAAACATGATCATTTTGATCAAGTCAAAATTAGAAAACTTTTAGATTTGTCTTACAGAAGCTATTATCTAAGATTTAGCTGGATTTATAAAAATTTTATTAAATTTTTTAAATTATGGTAATTACTATTTTAGGAGCAAGTGGTTTTATAGGCTCAAATCTTTGTAAGAGTTTAGGAAAATTATATACAGTAAAAAAATTAAACTTAAGAAATGTAGATTTTCTTATTGAAGAAACAAAATTAATAAATTTCTTTGCTAAAAGATTAAAAAAAACAAATTATGTAATTAACTGTTGCGCATGTCTAAAACCTAAAAATAAAAAAGATTTTTTTATTAATTCTAAATTACCAACTATTATTCAAAAAGCTTTATTTAAGATCGATAAAAAAACCCATTTTATACACCTTAGTACACTTAACGTATATCTAGATCAAAGAACGGATGATTATACTTTTTCAAAAAAATTAGGTGAAAAAAAACTTAGAAAAAAAAAAACATCTATTATTAGGTTACCTTTGATAATTAGTGATATTAATAAAAATCAATTAGCAGGTAATTTAAATAAATTAGATAATTATCTTAACATTAAAATTTTACCTTTTTATCCAATGTTATATCCAGGTCACATATATCAGCCAATTAAAATAAAAGACCTCAATCTTTTTTTTAAAAAGCTTTTACAAAAAAAGCAAAAATCATTTACCTACAATCTTATTGGTAAAGATAAATTATCCTTATGGGATTTGTATAAAAAGATAGCCCAAAAAAAAAATAAAAAAATTGTTAAAATAAATACAAAATTTTTAAATTTTATTAAAAAAAGCGTTGATAGAAATAAGATTATCAGAAATAATGATTTTTTAAGTCAATTATTTTATATCGATCAATCAAAATTAAAAAAAATAAATTTGACAAAGGTATGAAAGAAAAAATTTCCATTATCATTCCAATTTTAAATGAAAAAAGAAATATTATAAAATTAATCTATGAAATAAAAAAAAAATTAATTAAGAATAATTATGAAGTAATATTTGTTGATGATAATTCAGATGATGGATCAATTAAAATTTTAGAAAAAATTAAACTAATAGATAAGAGGTTTAGTTTTATTTTACATAAGGGTCAGAGAGATTTAACCCAATCATGTTTCCAAGGTATTAAAAGAGCAAAAAATGATCTGATAGTTATAATGGATGGAGATTTACAACATAATCCCATATACATAAATGCTCTTCTTAAAAAACTTTTATTAGATAGGAGTGATTTGGTAATTGCATCTAGAGATTTTAAAAAAACCCAAACTGAATCATTATCTTTAATTAGAATTACTTTTTCTAGAATTTTAATATTTTTTCTTAAATTGATATTTGGTAAAAATTATATTGATCCTATGAGTGGATTTTTTCTCTTTAAAAAGAAAATTTTTTTTAAAAATAGAAAATTATTTTATGGAAAGGGTTATAAAATATTAGCTGATTTTATCTATAATGTTCCTAATATAAAAATTTCTGAAGTGATAATTAAGTTTCGAAGCCGAAAACAAGGAAGCAGCAAAATGAATTTTAAAATATTATTTTTGTTAATTATATTTATGATTAGTAAATTTTTAAGAATTAATTGAATTTAAAATTATTTATTATCATATTAATCTCTAAATATTTGATAACCACTTAGTTTCAAAAGGTTTTAGTTCAAAAGATTTTTTTTCTATAATTTTAATTTGTGGATTAACTAAGTTTTTCCACATTCTATATTTTTTCTTTAATTTTGGATACTGGGTTTGGGAGGTTAAATTTGTTATAGAAATTACTGATTGTTTCAAATCTAAACTCACTCTTTTAAAACAAAATATTTTATTCCCTAGATTAATTGTTGATCTAGAAGCATTAGGATGAAATGCTTTTTGTTTTTTTCGAATATCTAAAAGTTTAGTTAAAGCTTTATAAAAGATACTTTGTTTGGATCTTATATTTTTCAGTTTTTCAGTAATATTTTTATGGTTCCACCTGTATCTATTTAAATCCCTATTGTTTCCAGTTATTATATACTTAGCCTCATCATTAGATGTTCCAAATAATGAATTGAAATATATTGCTGGTACTCCTTCAAAAGAAATCATGATTGAGTGAGCAGAAATAAATCTTTCTAAAAAGAATTTACCTTTTGGATCATAATCTGATTTTTTTAATGCATCAAAAACTGTAATATTTGCTTCATAAATCTTTTTCGATTTGTTTTGAACCTTTCTATATGAAAATTTTGAACCATTTTTTTTTAGTCTTTTAATTAACTTATCTTTATTATTTTTATTTATAATACCTTCAATTGGTCTCATCCCTATACCATCATGTGAAGCAATGAAATTTAAATAGCTATTCCCTTTTTTTGTTTGTGGTAATTTCCTGGTCCAGTTGTTGAGATAAGAACTGTTTTCAAATAAAAAACTGTAAATTAATAGGGGAGGTAGAGAGAAGTTATAAATCCAATTAGCCTCATCAGCATTTCCGAAATAACTTATATTTTCTTTTTCTGGTAGATTTGTTTCAGTTACAATAATACTTTCGACATTTAGAAGACCACAAATTATTCTAAAAAGCTTTATTATTTCATGTGTTTCTTTTAAATTTATACATTGAGTTCCATTTTCTTTCCAAAGATATGCAATTGCGTCCAATCTAAAAATTGTTACACCATGGTTTATTAGATTAATCATAATTTTTATAAATCTTAATAAAACTGCAGGATTTCTAAAATTCAAATCTAATTGATCTGGACTGAAAGTTCTCCACAAATACTCTGGTTTTTTAAAAATATCAATTTTTTTAAGCAATTGGTGATCTCTTGGTCTAATTACTTTTGAAACATTAAATTTAGAATTAACTTTTAAAAAATAATCTTTTCCTGGTTTTTTATCTTTAAGAAAGTTTTTGAACCAAAGACCCCTTGCTGATGAATGATTTATTACAATGTCAGCCATCACATCATATTTTTTTGAAAATTTTGCAATATCTGACCAACTACCGAGCCTACTATCTATTTTATAATGGTCTTTTACCGCAAAACCACTATCGCTACTTGAAGGATAAAAAGGTAAAAAGTGAACTGTATTAAAATATTTACTTAATTTCTTTTGAAAAAAATATTTAAAGTTT
>MDTB01149669.1_pt1 | contig 12100 bp, 9 predicted proteins | sample 811161 | NCBI WGS metagenome assembly MDTB01 (sample SAMN05326650, study PRJNA326480) | marine metagenome | isolation source: seawater | place: Mediterranean Sea | collected 2009 | reverse complement strand
TAGTCAGAAATTGGTCGTAGCGGAGAGTTCTCGTCGCAATACTCTCCAGCTTCACCGATGCCATAACCACTGTTAGTGGTAGGAAACAGCACCATTTGTTCCGATGACATCATTGACAGCATGCGAATCGGCGCATCGAAGTTCACCGAACGCGCCAACCATGGGTTCTGAGCGCACGCAGGAGCGCCAACAATTGCCGCTAGGGGAATGACGATGTCCGATTGTCGCAATAGTTTCGCTAGGTTTTCTGTATCGGAAATATCTCCTCGGCAAAATCGAAATCTACTCGAATGACAGCAATCCATTAGTGACGCCTGATTAAATAAAAGACTATCGTATACGGTGACTCTAAATCCTTCGTCTAACAGCGCTTTTGTAAGAACAGATCCAATGTACCCCGCACCTCCGGTAATTAATACCTCCCCTGCCATGTCTTCAGTTCCTGACTTGCAAAAAATTAATGGACCTTGATGTGACTACCAAGATATGTTTGACAGTCTAAGGCGGTGTCTTTTTCAGCATATCGTCAAGCGAAACGTCTTAGAGAGCGATAAACTATCCAGCATATTGTATCTACTCCAAGAAGGATACGCTGGTTCGTGGCAAGCCCACTTGACTCGCTCAGTATATTTGCTAATTCAGACAACATCTCTCTTGGTCTGCCCCATATCACCTCAATCCGTGCGCGAACCACCCTCTTTCGATATCTCAACGGAACCCGGTTCGCTGCTCTGTCTTCCCCTTCGATCGATCGCCTATCCCGTTGACTGAGAAGTAGCTCCACATTTTTCATCAGCACCTCGTCTTCCAACTTCTGTGAACATTTCTCCCTCAAGGCAAGGGCAGTTCTAGATCGCTTCTCATCGTCAGAAAGAAACTCCGTTATCAACTTGAGACATTCTTCGGGGGATCGAAAAACTGGTAACTCATCTTCACTAAACAATAGACGCAATGCTGGAGCATCCTCCGAAATACACATAACCCCACAAAGGCCTGCCTCTATGATCCTACCTTTAAGTTGCAAAAGAAACGGCGGGCCATCTCGAAAATGACTCTGATCATCCAAAAAATCCGATTTCGAGAAGTTGACGACTAATTTCGCACGACATATTTCCTGAACCAGCTCATCGGAATCGATATATCGATCAATTCCACCTATTCTCCTCACTGCTATCCCATGGCGCTCAAGAAAGTCGAGATATTGCGCCCGGTCTGCGAGTTGGTCGTTGCCGAAGAACAATACTTCCGTAGTCTTGACCACTTCCTTTTTTTCACAGTACCGCTTCCCTGATGACTCTAACATCAGAAGTCCTGCATCTAGTCCCGCCTCTTGATATTTGAGCACCGAAATCGGATCTGCGGATAAGATTAGATCACACGCCAAAGCTGTTTGAAGATTAAAGTCGTGAAGTGTTATGTCATCAAAGGTTACAAGAATCTTGCGCGCTCTGGCATCAATGCACTTTACAAACTCCTGATCGAGTCCGTAAAAAAAATCTAGAAATAAGAACACCCGATCAACTTGGCCATGAGCTATCGCTTGGTTCAAGTACTTGACCAAGCCACTAAAGCCGCTTTCTTTGATTATAGGTAACGCATAGACAACGGATAGTTCTTGTGTCAGCGACAGTTTTGTAATGACATGATGACACCAGCGCCGCTTGGACTTGAACAAGACGATTGCGTTTGGACGATGTATTGTCACGCGCTCACGGAGTCCCTTTACAGGTCTTGCAGATTGTAGATACTTCGACTCGTATTAAGTCGTGCACCGAACGCTCACTCCAACGATGTAGTTCTCGCATTTCACTTTCTACATGCGACGAAGTTGGTCGTCGAGTACTGCTCATAGAGCGCTTTATATTTCTTTAAAGGATACAGAGACCGTCGTCGAATCAAAAATAACTCGTACTGGTAGTCACCAAAAAAAGTAAAAAAAGATTTTAGTGTCGTCCTAGTATCAATGCTGAATTCCCCAAGTTCAAACTGAATATTTTTTATCTTTCCACTCCTTATCACCTCTTCAGCACCCATCAACACACCCATTTCGTGACCCTCCACATCAATCTTCGCGAGATTAATCTGTTCCACATTCAGCGTAGGAAACAGCGAGTCTAGACGACGAATGGCTATCTCCTCAGTCAAATGATCTTTGGTGACGTCCAGAGGAGTGAGGGATGCTATTCTGGCAATCGGGTTTTCTTTGTAGAGGTGTGCGGAACCATCAATGTTGCCCAAAGCGAAGTTGTAGATTGACACGTTTGCGCGACTTCCCAAACGACTATCCAACAACTTAAAAGTTTTTGCTGCAGGCTCGAAAGCATGGATCTCGGCTTTGGGGACTGTGTTGAGCAGTAACTCAGAATACTCCCCTCGGTTTGCCCCGATATCCAAAACCACGACTTTGCTATCGCCTTTCAAGTTGAGCAGTGACCTCGCTGCATATATCTCGCCACTCTTTCCAACACGCGCGCCTGCTCCAAATCCCTGGGACTCAAGCAGAGTTCGAACGATTATCATAACCAACCTAAACGGCATAAGCGCCCACATCTTGACAAGAAGAGCGTTGACCCCCCTGAAGATATTTGTCCTCAACCTTTCTCGGATGGACTTGGAATCTTTTCGAGGCATTCTTCGCGTGTTTCACTCCTTAGATTTAGAGCGAATTTCTGACGATCCCAGGAGTTCTCTGATTGGCTCCACCCATGAACCCCAATCTAAATCTGGGGTAGTCCGTGATCGAGTTGATTGAACAGCGTGATCCACCCACTCTCTTGACAATAGTGGCTCCCACCACTCCTTGTTAGTTTCAGAGCGATCGAGAAAAACAACTCGGTATCTCTCGAGAAGTTCATCCAAAGGGCTGTGGACCGTTATGACGGTGGCTCCCAGGGCAAGCGCTTCCCACGTCCGATGACAATCCAGTCCGTGACCCGGCAACGAAATCACAAAGAAATATGTCCCATACTTTTTCCAGATTTCCTCTACGGGTAGGCGAAATTTAGGAACATCGATTATCGAGTTAAGCGCACCCGACTCGATGGCTGCACGTAGCTCGATGCGTGTCTCAAAAAGGCTTGCCCCAGGCTTACCATATTCCTCAGGAAACTCGTCGACCATTTTTCCTAGGTCTTGTTCTAAGTGAACATCACTCCATACCCGGAGTACACGTGCTTCTGATCGAGCCCGATGGTAAAACGCCTTCAGAAATTTCCTTGCCTTTGTTCGTGGGCCGCCCCATTTCCCAAGTCGAGTATGCAGATCAAGACCGATAGGAATTGGCTTTAATTTTCTATGAAATCCCGGCCTATCCAGATTCTGAGTAAACCAAGCTACCACAAATGGATCATTCAAAATTCGCCTCACTGCTTCCGAGTGCAGCCCTGAAGGAATCCCAAGGTCCCCATCAGTCGTTACCAATACTACGGGACCACCTAGCGATCCAATTACATCCCTTGCAAATAACTGGATATCTCCTGGTGAACCGGTTGCGATCTCGGGTTTTTCTGGGTCTGAGCCAAGCCGCAACCAGATAATTCCTTTAGCGCCTCTCAAGCACTCTAGTGAAACAGTCCTATATCGCGTTGGGTAAAGGGGATAAAATAATCCTCCATTACCTGCGCGGTCGGCGAACTTATGCCATCCGCGACTCCATAGTAACTCTGTGGTCGTAAGATGATAATCGAGCACCCCTCTAATGATGAGCTTCAAGCCTCTAAGAGACCGCCAAACGGGATCGAGAATCAATTGGCGATACCTCTCGTTGGGTAATCCATTCTAAGAACCAGAAAGAAATTCCTCGCCGTACTTTGCAACAAAACTAGCGCCAACTCGTGCCTTGGGATTGATCCAGTCATGATTTGTCGAGAACCCCGGAGAAGAACGAAACATCTGCCAAAATCGATCCTGGTTTAAGCTAGCAACCTCGGTTTCTTTCCAACAACCATCAACTCTTTGATCCATCTCGATCGCCGCATTCAGGATCTCATCGGAACTCAATACCCGTATTTCGATGTCGTTTCGATGATAGTCCGCCAAGGAATGGTAACTATGCTCCATGTATTCATGAACGCTCAACAAGTTACCCGTCCCTGTCCAATATAACTTCTTAGGGACTGTTACACAGTACTGAGATGACCAAATATCACCCAATGGTAAAAAATTTAAGTACAGCGTTGGCCGCCTAAAGATGGTCGCGATCGCGTCAAGTCCTGTTCCAGTGCTAATGCAAAAAGCGCAGTTGGCCATTAACCAAATATCCAAAAAGTCGCAACGCTCATCTGAGAAGGCATAATCAATGACTCTCTGTGAATCCGAGCGCATTGGGCGTTCCATATGCTTTCCCATTCGAAAAACGACGTACCCCTTATCAGCGAGATACTCTGCCGCAGCACAATACGTCTCAATATCTGAATCTCTATAGTCATGGTAGCCCGTATCACGAACTTGACCTCTTTCCTCATATACTCGCCGTAAGTACTCTCTATCCCTTACGATCAAGCATACGAACTTCGTTTGTCCATCGAAACCTTTTTCATGAAGATATCTCCGTCCAGCCAAATCTTCCTCGGAAGAAAATGAAAGAATTTTTGCCGCACGGTAGACCCTACCGTCTGGATCTCGTGACCCATTTGTCACTCGTGCGGGGTGTAGCCAGACTTTCTTGAGCGCGGGAGCAGTTATAAGAAAGTTGTACAATCTCATGGGTACTCTCACCGCGAAAATACTTCGTCGGACCATATGTTCAAAAAATTTGTTGCAGACATCTGACTCTAAGAAGAACACATGAAAGTACCTTCTTGACTTCTTCTGAACCCTCTTTACATCTCCCATCTCCTGTGTTGCAAGATACCATGCGACATCAGGAGCAAAATGGCCGAGCCTAGAACCAGAGAAATAACCAACCTGCAGACGCAATACAACTTTTAGTGCACATAAGACAGGCACAGCAAAGGCCGAAATCATATAACCTAATATCGTCCTAACCTGCGATTTAGATTTTGCTATCAACTTGGACATGAAGGGCCGAATCATTCTTAAGGGTGTTTCATTTTCTGCCCTCAACGGCTTGACAGATTAAAGCGGCGACAGTGGCCCAGCCTCAGCTGCTGAATTGCGAGACGCCGTGTATAACTATCGCGCAAGAGAATATTCAAGAATTGATCAAAATTACGGCTGAAATCCATCGTAAAAGACGACGCTATTTTTTATATTTTGGCTTTCCCGCCCTTATTTAAACATCGTGTTTTCAGAACGCGGTCGGCCAATGCTTTGTAGAACAAGGACGATGCTAATTCTTCATTAAACTCTTTACTTCTGACTCCAACTCTTTTCTAAAAATAGGCAATTGTGGGTCTTCCTCGGATGGACTCCAGTCCGCCCAAACTGTGTCCCTTGGATCGAAGGGGCCCTTGGTGATTTCTAGAAAGGCAACCCACTCGGAACGCACGACTAAACTGTGATAGAGCGCCGTACGGGTCGTCTGATAAAACGGAAGTCCTGAGGAATAATCTGACAGTCGGTGACACTCCGACAATTTCCCGTCATCATCAAAGACGATGTAGTCAATCTCCCCTGTCAGAATCAACATTGACTCCGTTTTTTTACAATGCTTGTGGGGCCGTACATAAGCTGTTTTATGATGAACGATGAACATCTCATGTATCGCTTCATCGACCGTTCTGTGCGAACAGATTCTCGCTCTTTGACGGGGTGCAAACTGAGCCTGATCAATTAATCTTAATAGGTCACTTTCGGCCAGTCGAAAATTGTTAGAACTAGCCACATAGATGTCACCTTTCGAAGAAGTCTGTTTCTCGAATTTTTGGACCATTTTTCCAGTACTCAAAGATTGTTGTTTAACTCAGTGACACGGTTACAGTCCGCTGAATTATGTGTTGGCAATGAACTCGCCATACATCACTGACGATACAAACCTCTTGCTACTCGAAACCCGCGAAAATAGTTAGAATTATCGTTTAAATTATGAGGACCTAGTAGCGATCTCTGCATCTGTCCCGCGATACCTTCGCTGACCGATTTGCGTTCGCATTCATTAAGGATCGTCCACCATTCTCCTACGCATATGAGTTGCATTATGCCTTTTTCAGTCTCTACTTTCTCATTTCTTCGAACCCGGTCACTGATTTGATGACCAACTCCGCAGTCCGAACACTCTCTGAATGCCGAATATGTCGGTCTAGCGAGATAAAAAATCTCTTTAACTTTGCGCCTACACCTCCAGGAGATATCTTTTTTGCAAAACCTAACGCTGCTTTATCTGCATCAAAATATCCTTTGCGCCTCAGCATCTGTCTCAACTGTAGCTATGTATTCCTCAGAGATGCTCTTAATCCAAAAATAAGTTACTCAAACTATATTTACGAATCAAAAGTTACTGTTGGCTTAGAACAACGATTCCAAGACTTAGTTGCTGAGATCGTCTCAGCGACGAATCTCAAAATTCAAAGTACAGTGGTTGATATTGGTTGTAATGACGGCACCTTACTGGAGTGTTTCTCGAGCAAAGGCCTGAAGCCAATCGGGATTGAGCCGAGTACCAGCCTAGCCAGCTTGGCTAGGAAAAAAGGATTTCCAGTATTCAACGATTACTTCTCCCAAAGTACGGTTCGAAATATTGTGAACTGCCATGGGAGGGTATCCGTTGTTACAGCAAGTTACATGTTCGCGAACATAGACGATCTAAGATCCTTCACGGAAAATGTCATCGGTTTAATAGCGGAGGACGGGGTATTTGTTATCCAGACTGGTTACCATCCGAAACAGTTTCAGAATCTTCATTTTGACTATATCTATCATGAGCATTTTTCTTATTTCTCACTGACAACCCTTGAAAGACTGCTGGCACGTTCTGGTTTTGAGTTATTTGATGCAAAAATCAATTCAGCAAAAGGGGGAACAATTACCGTCTTTGCACAAAAAGCATCTGGACCGCATACAGTCAATGATTCCGTGTTGCGCATCAAATCTTCTGAAAAATTAAACGGAACTCTAGCGCCCAATTGGTATATCGACTTTTATCAGCGTGTCGAAGAAAGGCAACAAAACCTTAAGCGCCTATTAACGACCTTATCTCAACGTGGGGAAACGATTGTTGGCTACGGTGCTTCGCACAGCACTACGACGTTTCTGCATTATCTAGATATAGGTCAATTCTTCCATTACATCGTCGATGACAACACGCGAAAACATGAACTACATTCACCAGGGTATGGGCTTCGGGTCCGACCTTCTCAGATTTTAGAAACTAATCTTCCAGGATATGTAGTGGTGTTAGCTTGGCAACACCAAGATACTATTATTAGGCGCAATCAGCCTATAATCGATCGTGGAGTTCGCTTTATTGTCCCGTTTCCCCGACTAAAAATTATCGGACCCGATCGCCAATTCCCCTAACGAGGCGGGTATACTCACTGGCCGTTATGGGTCAAAATCGTCAGAAAACACCTCTCAGTATTGTTACCGGCGGTCGCGGAGGCATAGGTTCGCAAATTATGCGAGTACTCGCCGCACGTGGGGATACCGTATATTCTGTCGGTCGATCCGAAAATAAAATCAATCACATAAGAACAGATGTTGGCGCGCAGAACTGCTATCAGGAGATCCTAAAGTATCTGGGCAAGAAGAAGATCGATAATTTGGTGTTTGCACACCGCTATCGTGGCAACGACCCCGACCGAGACTCCGACATATCGTTAAGTGCGATCATTCGAATCGCAGAGGGTCTAGAGACCTCCTTTTCAAGAGACGGATCTATCGTAATTCTGAGTTCTGTCGCTGCAATTTCTGTCCTCGATGAGCAATCGGGCACATATCATGCCACTCGATCTGGCCTTGAAGGTTTAACCCGCTTTCTTGCAGTAAGGCTTGGCCCAACTGGGGTACGCTGCAATTGTGTTCTACCGTCTACCTTAATCAAGCCTACCAACAAAAAGTTTTTCACCAAGTCTAATCCCGTCAGAATGCTAATCGAAGAAATTACCCCGATCTCACGAATGGGAACTGCTACCGACATAGCAAATGCCGTCGAATTCTTGTGTAGCAGTCGTGCCTCCTACATTACAGGACAAAGTATAGCTATAGATGGCGGCCTCTCTCTGGTTAACCCAGAGTCGATTGCTCGACGTATGAGCGATCTTCAACACTAACTTTTCTTTTCGGCCAACGCGGACCACCGCTTAATCTAGTCTAGCCCGGATGCACTTAATTGGTTGCCCGGGAAAATAGATTTCACCGTAACGCCATTACCAATCATCTCTTGCCATCGTGTTTGGGATAAAACTTGTGGATCCACGGCGAAACCCAACAGAACCAGGCTGGGTTTTCTTTTTCTGATTTCATCAACTCCTGCTATTCGTATCCGAGATCCCGGAAGGAAACGCCCTCGCTTGTGTTCATTGTCATCGACCGCAAAATCGATATAGCTTCCTAGGTTGAGATAATTCACGAACGATATCGAGAGATGGCCAACACCAAAAAGCGCGATCGGGCCTTGTTGCCTCAATTCCTGCAAGCACCTCTTCCAGGAAAGCTTAATTTGCTCAAAGCGTATCGAATAGGATCTCCCATTTGCGAACTCTTTCGTTAGAGAGGTTTTCAATTCCGTTAACGTGTTCTGAGGGTTTCTATCTGCGAGGATTAGAATTAAGTCCTCCTCATCACTCCGAAATCTTTCCGTACGCACCGGGCGAAAGCTGTTCCATTTAAGGCAATTAAAAAGGGTCTTATAAGTAAAGTAGTACGAGTGCTCCTCCCAAACCATTGTGTAATCGAACTTCGTTATCAGCGGCTCGCAGTCTGGGACCTCAACCAAAAGCAAACCATCGTCCTTGAGTATGCGGTGAACAGCTCGTGATAGCTCTTTCAGATCGTAGGCATGCTCCCAGATATGCCTAGCAATTACTAGGTCGACTTTTCCCCGAACTCGTGCAATCGAATTCGCGATGTCTTCTGAAAGTTCCGCCTGAATGGTCTCAACGCCACATTTACTAGAGATCTGAAGATCATCACTTGGGTCGATCACCCACCCCGAGTGTCCCTCCCGTTGAAAACGCTCAACTAGCGATGAATCCTTACTTGAAAGCCCCGCGACACATAGATGCTCCGAGCTCTTACGGTATTGGAGAACCATTTGCATCGCGTTATCCAGATGCGCCTCGGGTTCTCTATATTCGGTCCAAGCGAACGGGGGCACCAACTCTCTATAAGGAACCCTTGTTTCTAATTGGATTAAGCCCGTCTTCGGATCCTGCACGAGACCAATGGGAAAAGTCTGCTCCCTGGCTGACTGCGTACTCAGTAACCTGGAGGATAGTGGCTGACTACCTAAATCGAGTAATTTAATCATTTAAACATGGAGCAACGAGGACACTTCTAAACATACTCTGTTTAGTCACCAATTCGTTAGCTCACCCTTGGATTCTACATTTTTCGACTATCTTGGCGATCTATCAAATTTATAGTTCTGAGAATTACAAACATAATTTTTACCGTTCTCCTGATACCGATTGGCTTCTTCCGTATCACATGATACGCTCTTCCCGTAACTCCTCGATACACAAGCCTTGTTGCGTCAGACCTATGTTTTTCCGACTGTTTATTTTGGCGCCTATGAAGAATCTCTATGAATAGACTACATCAAGAAGATCCGCCTGCAAAAATCAACTTTGGGCTACAAGAGAACACTTGCAATCTGAGTTGTCCGAAGTGTTTGGTACACAGTGAAGATTACCCAAGAGGAATTCAACTGCGTAAGTCCCTTGGCATAATGAAGATAGATGACATCGTCAGGGTTCTAGATGAAATTGCATCTTTTCAACCTCTCGTCTCCCCCAGTTACTGGGGAGAACCTTTATTGAACAAGCGATTATTCAAGAAATTTACAACCGAGTCGGTTCTAAGGGGAATTCCTGTAATGATCAACACGAATGCACTTCTGATCGACGAGGACATGGCGGACTTTTTAGTCGATAACCTCTCGGTTATTTCAATCAGCATAGATGCAGTTAGTCCTGAGGTTTTGGAAAAGACTCGAAGCACTCGTGATCTAGACCAGATCAAGTTAGCGGTCCATCGCTTGATAGAAAAGCGCGGCCCTGAGAAAACGCCGAGAATTGTTGTGAGTTTTAGCGAAGAAGAGGTCAATAGCCACGAAAAAGAACACTTTATTTCCTATTGGCTTGATCACGTCGATGCGATCAGAATTAACGAGATCTATTCTGACATCAGACAACTCAACAAGGCTGAGGAGAACCCTGAAAGAGTCCCGTGCAGGGAGATTTATGACTCAATGAACATTGACTATAACGGCGAAGTCCGAATGTGTTGTATCGATGGATACCGAGAGACAAACCTTGGTAATGTTTTCCAAAGTGGCGTCGTCAACGTCTGGAATGGAGAAAAATATAAAAAACTCCGTCGAGGCCATGAAGGAAAAGAGCCTCTGGACCAATTCTGTACGGACTGTGACCAGTGGGCGGGCTTCAATATCATTGAAGAGTACGAAAAGGATGGCCTCTTGATTCGCAAAACAGCTCATTCCACTTACTTGAACCGATTAGATCGACTGTCTAATTGGACTGATGATGTCAGACGCAGGGAAGTGTAGTTTCTTTAGAAGAATGCGCAAGCGTACTCTAGCCTATTCGACTCTCTTATTACGGCTCGATAGTTATCTACTGGCAATAAAAACGGTTTTCTCACACGTCCAAAATCACATTAATTTCAAAATCTCGCAACTTTGACCCGACACCCCAATAACTCGATTCTCGTCGACAATGTCGAATCCGGCCTCATGCTGCCTAATACGTAAACTAATTCAGTAGACCCAAAACGTGTTTCATAGGCACTCCCTGGCCGAATTCAATCGGAGTCTTACGCTTGCCAATTGGATCGAATACTTTATCCGTCTAAGCTAGCATCTGAACTGTTCTAAGTTTGCGATTAAATTTTCGTACTAACTTTTGATGGACTATTTGTGTTGTTCGTAATACTGTCGTACGTCGTTGAGACTAATAGGCCTATTACCTACCGTCTGCACCGCGATAGCCGACACTAAACAAGCCAACGCCGACGCCTCCATCATTGAAAGACCTCTCGTCAATCCTGTCGTCATCGCTGACAATAACGCATCTCCCGCGCCAGTAACATCCACAGGATTTGCGGTTAGGGCTGGGAAATGCTGTCGCTGTAGGAAGTCATCCTTATCCTGGCGGCTCAAGTAGCTGATGAACCCCTCTGAACCTAGCTTTACGATCGCGTTAGCACTCTGACTTTCTTGAATTAATAGGTTGGCAATATATTCGACGCCGTCATCGTGATTACCTAACGCAATTCGCGCCTCTCGCTCAGTCGGGCAAATGAGCGAAAATCCTCTAAACTTCAATATATTACCAATCTGGCTACTACATTGAAGGTCTCCGAACAAAGGAATTCCGTGCTCGGATGCGAGAGAACCCAAAACTTCCAAGAGTCGTTGCGTAACGACACCATAAACGAAATCGCTTACGAGGATTCCGTCGACGCTTTTGATACGACTTTTTAACTCTTCAATTAACGTATCCTCGTTCTCACGGGATAGGCTATGCTCTTTAAGACGGCTCACTCGGAATAATTTCTGGTTATCGACCAGATAGCGAATCTTTAAAGTCGTTGGCCGCCCTTCATCTTGGACCAGTACCGACTCAACCCCCAGATCATTCAGACATTGGTCGATATACTTACCTTGATCATCTATACCTACGCTTGAAAGAATCGTACTTCTTGCCCCCAGGGCTGCAACGTGCGCGGCAATGATCCCAGCACCTCCCACATAATCCTGAGTTTCCAATTCTTTAACCACAACCACGGGCGCCTCGTTACTCATACCTACCGGATCACAAGCGACATATCGATCCAGAATTACATCACCGACGACAAGAATATTAGGCTTTTGCGAAACCTCCATCGCCTTAAACACCGCATCGAGAGAGATATCCTGAGTCTTCAGTATCCGCGTAAACTCTCGCCAGCGGCGCTTTTCAAGATCTCCTGGGTTCCCAAATAGAAGTTCGGAGCTGGCGTAATGCGTCTCTCCCGGATC